>JAEEGI010025740.1_pt1 | contig 11379 bp, 10 predicted proteins | sample 8958751 | NCBI WGS metagenome assembly JAEEGI01 (sample SAMN16246545, study PRJNA631951) | gut metagenome | biome: gut microbiome; feature: rumen; material: KS-attached | host: Bos | place: Iran: Karaj | collected 2018-10 | reverse complement strand
AACGAGAGCAGAGGGTGGATCAGGTGCGATTATCTCGTCACAAAGCGGTCATCGTCTGCCAGCCTTATCGCAGGAACAGAACGAGGCTTTAGCCACAACTCCTGTTGATAAGCTGCTGGAATTGTCGTTCTTGAAGGAGATCAACGACACACTAAATAGCCACCCACTTCCGTTATTTTGAAAAACAAATAAAAGTTATGGAAGATACTTACGGTTGTAATCTGATTAACACGAAGCATGACGGACGACAAGTAAAGGAGTTCGTTGGCAAGTATCATGTGCACGTCCTTGTACGGCAGGGACAGATGACTTCGCGCTGTTCCGCAACCGTCTGTTGATGCCCGATACGGGTTTCAAACGTGAGATATTAGGCCGTGTGATGCAGATATTCATTTATTTGTACGCAAAATAATATAAATAAACATCTGATTAATATGGATAAAATAGTGTTGATAACAGGTGCGACGAGTGGTATAGGACTTGGTTGCGCGAGGAAATTCGCAGAGAATGGTGACAGGCTGATATTGACAGGACGTAACGCTCAAAAGCTCGAGGAGATTCGTCAGGAGCTGACAGCCAAAGGTACTGAGGTCATCACCTTGGTCTTTGACGTGAGAGACCGTGAGAAGGCTACGAGACTGATGGACGAGTTGCCGGCAGAATGGCAGGCTGTCGACGTGTTGGTAAACAATGCCGGTCTGGCACTGGGCTTGGAACCTGAGTATGAGGGTGACCTCGATGAATGGGAGACGATGATAGATACGAATATCAAGGGTCTGTTGACGATGACGCGTCTTGTGGTACCTGGAATGGTGAAACGCAATCGTGGACATATCATCAATGTCGGTTCTGTGGCAGGTGACGCCGCCTACGCTGGAGGGAATGTCTATTGTGCGAGCAAGGCTGCCGTAAAGGCTCTGACAGATGGACTGCGCATCGATGTGGCAGACACCGCCATCCGAGTGACCAACCTGAAACCCGGTCTCGTTGAGACGAATTTCAGCAATGTCCGTTTCAGGGGTGACAAGGAGCGTGCCAAGAAACTATATACGGGTATCATGCCCTTGACAGGTGATGACATCGCTGATGTCGCCGTCTATGCCGCCAATGCTCCTGAGCATGTGCAGATCGCAGAGGTGCTTATCCTTGCCACCCATCAGGCAAGTGGTAGTGTGATAGTAAGGAAATGAGATCGTAGAGGCAGCGTGATCCATGTAAAGAGGCAGGCTCATCGATGTGAAGAGCCTGCCTTTGTAGTTGTTGGAAGCTTCCTAACCGGTTGTCGACTCCAGTCAACAACCCTGTCGACTCCAGTCAGCAACCCTGTCGACTCCAGTCAACAGACCTGCTGACTCCGGTCAACCGGTGGGAATCGTCGTCAGACTTGTTGTCTCGTTGCTTCCAGATTACTTCTCCAGTCCTTTGCTGTTCATCAGCATGTCCACCAAAGGTTTGTCCTTGAAGTCGTGTTTCTTCTGATCCCAGAAGCCGAAGTCGGCATCATAGCACCATGTGGTCCATGCGATATTGAACTCGTCAAACACGCTCAGCATATCTTTCGTCCACTTATAGGCAAGCTCACGGTCTACTGGCTCATAGACACCCCACTCACCACAGAACAGTTGCAGGTTGTATTTCTTCGCAGCCTCGATGGCGTCCTTGAAGTCTGCGCGGATATGGTCGATGTTCCATACCTCTTTGGTATATGGCTCCAGTTCAGGTTTCAGTGAGTCTGGTGCTGCCTCATAGTCTTCCTTCGAAACCAGGACACCAGGATAGTTGATCTTGCCGGTATACTTGCCGAGGGGAGTCCACCATGCGCCGTAGTGTGTCAGGAGCATGGGGTTATAGTAATGGAAGGACAGTACGATGTTCTTGTCACCCTCAGGTACTTTCAGGTATTTCATGGTCTGGTAGCCTTGCCAGAGATTAGAGCCGATGACCAGTGTGCGCTGTGGCTCCCGCTCACGCAAAGCCTTATGTACCTTGGCAATCAACTGGTTCCATTGCTCGTGGTCTTCTGCTACGGGTTCGTTCATGAACTCATAGGCGACAGAGTCTGTGCTGTAGCCTTTCAGCTCGTCCGACAGCTGGTACCACATGTTGATGAGGTCCTGCTGTGCTTTCTCCGAGGTAAACAATGTGTTGGCATTGGCACCATCCTCGTTGACAGCATTGAAGTAGTGAGAACGGATGATGTGCAGGTCGACGATGGCACGCAGATGATGCTTGCCGCACTGGTCGAGGGCGAAGGTCAGCAGTTTCCATGCCTCAGGCAGCTTGTTGCCCTGCTCATCCCAGAACTGTACCTCATCGATGGGGATACGTACGAAGTCGAAGCCTAATGAGTCCAGTCGTGCGAAGTCGTCTTCCTGGATATGCTTCTCACGTGCCTCACCACGGTCCTCATTGTTCTGCGACAGCCAGTGGCTTAAGTTTGTTCCGCGTTTGATGCGGAAGTTGTTCTCTCCGTCGTTTGTCTCATTCTTGGTGGCGCAGGCGCTTAGTACAAACACTGTCACAGCGATTAGTGCCAGGGAAAATAATAAATGCTTCATGTTTTTTGTTTTTAGTTAAAAATAATTCTGCTTTGCTGCAAAGGTAAACATTATATTTTGAAACACAATGGTTGTCATAGGAAAAAATATAAATATAGTTGCATTTATGCTTCTTCCTCTATCTTCCGTATGAGGAAGAACTGACGGGTCTTGAGAAAATAGAGAAGGACACCGGCGGCATTCGTGATGGCGACCGTCCAGAAGGCAGCTGTATAACCAAAAAGCTCGGCGATGGCTCCACCGGCGAGGATGCCGAGTCCCATACCGATATCCCAGGAGATAAGAATGGTGGAGTTGGCAGTGCCGCGCTCGTTATGATGCGCCATCGATATCATCATGTTCTGGAAGGCTGGCCACATGTGACCGTTACCCAGACCGATGAGGATGGCGGAGGAATAATATCCGAACATGTTTGGTGATGCCACGAAGAGCGTGTAGCCTACTAAGGAGATGACCATACCCTCTGAGGCGTTATGGGTGAGCAGTCCCTTGCGCAGAGCCTTGCCACCTTGCAGGCGGGAGAGGATGAGTCCGATGGAACAGAGCATGAACCATGTTCCTGTGCCGCCAGTGATACCCATCACCTGTTTGCCGTAGATGGCGAGATAGTTGCTCAACACACCGAAGCAGAAGCCGAAGAACACCATATTCACTCCCAACAGCCAGCCTCGGGCGAGGAAGAAACGGTCTAATGAGAGTTTACGAGGTTTGATGGTCGGTGGCTGATGGCTGATGTCGGATGTCTGACTTCTTGCATCATCCTTCTTGCTTTTTAATTCTATTGTCGCGTCGACAATCCAGCCAAAGACGGCGATGGCAAAGGCAAGCCAGAACAGAAGCTCGAAGTTATGAGTCTCCGCATAGACAAAGATGGCGAAGGAGGGTGCTATCGCCATCGCGAGGTTGTTAGAGAGTCCGTAGTAGCCGATACCCTCGTTGCGACGGGATGATGGTAGTACGTCAATGGCAACGGTAGAGTTGGCAACAGTCAAGGCACCGAAAGGACCTCCGTGCAGTGTCCTGACGATGGTGAAGAGCAGGAGAGTGCCTGCGGCGAGATAGCCTGCGAAAAAGATGGCAAAGGCTGCAAAACTCACCAGTAGTACGGTCTTACGTGGGAACGAGTCGACGAAATAGCCGCTGAATGGTCGGAAGAGGAGTGCCGTGATGGTATAGCCAGACAACACCAGTCCGATGACGTCCTTCGTCGCTCCAAACGTCTCACTCAGATAGAGGGGTAGTAATGGGGTGAGCAAATAAAAGGCGAAGAACAGCGAAAAATTTGCTGTCATCACCTTGATATAGTTACTATTCCAGAGTCGTTCCATCTCTTTCTGGATTTTCTAGAGACTCCAGAGTATCTAGTATTGTCTTAACGCAGAGAGTAGTTCGTTATTCTCGCTCTTCATACCGATGGTAACACGCAGACAGTTATGACAAAGCTGTACACGGGTACGGTTGCGGACGATGATACCCTTGTCGACCAGATAGTCGTAAATCTTCTGCGCGTCTGTCATCTTGGCGAGGAAGAAATTGGCATCCGTCTTATACACCTCCTCGCAAATGGGTAGCTCAGCAAATGCTTGCATGAGTCGACTGCGCTCGGCAAGGAGTGTCTTCACCCACTTGTCTATCTCGTATGGGTCCTTCAATGCCTCCAGCGCCTGTTGCTGAGTGAGCTGGTTGACATTATACGGATACTTCACCTTATTATATATTGATATAATCTCTTTGGAGGCGAAAGCCATTCCGAGACGGATAGCAGCCAGTGCCCATGCCTTACTCATCGTATTGAGAACGATGAGGTTGGGGTATTTCACCAATTCCGTGCGGAGAGTCTGTTGCTGGGCGAAGTCGCTATATGCCTCGTCCACAATGACGATTCCCTCAAAAGCCTCAATGACCTTGATGATCTCATCGCGGTTGAGTGAGTTACCCGTAGGGTTGTTGGGAGAGCATAGCCAGATCATCTTCGTATGGCTGTCACAAGCCTTGAGCAAGTCAGCCGCTTGGAAGTCGTAATTCTCGTCCAGACGTACAGGACGATACTCTATGTCGTTAATGTCGGCACATACCTTATACATCCCGTAGGTCGGTTCGATGGCAACCACATTGTCCTTGCCTGGCTCACAGAAGATCCGGTAGGGTAGGTCGATCGCCTCATCGCTGCCATTACCCAGGAATATCATTTGTTCTGGGATGCCCTTTATCTTGCTTATCTGTTTCTTTAACTCACGTTGCAATGGATCTGGATAACGGTTGTAGGGCGCACCGTATGGATTCTCGTTGGCATCAAGGAACACATGTGCCTCTTTCCCAGAGTATTCGTCACGGGCACTGCTGTATGGTGCCAGACTCCAGATGTTTTTTCTGACTAATTGCTCAAGTGGTTTCATAGGGCGGGTAGGTATGTTAGGGGAGTTAGGTGTGTTAGGTGAGACTCTTAATACGAACAGTCATCGCATTCTTATGGGCATCCAGTTGTTCTGCCTCAGCCATGAGTTCTACAGCATGACCGATATGGCGGATACCTTCTTCTGTAAGATGCTGGAATGTGATCTTGCGACAATAGCTGTCGAGATTCACACCATTATAGGCAGTGGCATATCCGTGAGTGGGGAGTGTATGGTTCGTACCGCTGGCATAGTCACCGGCACTCTCACAGGCATAGGATCCTAAGAACACACTGCCTGCGTTTATGACCTTCTCTGCCAGTTCTTCGTAGTTCTTGGTCTGTATCACCAAATGCTCTGGTGCATAGAGATTCGTTAATGCCATCATCTCGTTATAGTCTTTGACGAGTACATAGCAACTGTTCTCTAATGCTTTGGAAGCCAGTTCTTTGCGTGGCAATACTTCAAGTTGTTTGTCAACCTGTTGATGGATTTCCTCCAGTTTACTCTCAGAGGTTGTGATGAGCAGTACCTGGGAGTCAATACCATGCTCAGCCTGCGACAATAAGTCGGCAGCAACAAACTCTGCATTGGCAGTCTCATCGGCAAGGACACAGACCTCGGAAGGTCCTGCGGGCATGTCGATAGCCACCTCGTCAAGACTGACCTGTTGCTTTGCCGCCATCACATATTGGTTACCAGGACCGAAAATCTTAAAGACCTTAGGAACAGATTCCGTTCCATATGCCATCGCACCGATAGCCTGTACACCGCCGGCTTTGAAAATCTTGCTGACACCAGCGACACGGGCGGCATAGAGGATGGCGGGATTCACTTTGCCTTCCTTGTTGGGAGGGGTGCAGAGCACGATTTCTTTACAGCCAGCGATCTTGGCAGGAGTCGCAAGCATCAGGACGGTAGAGAAAAGTGGTGCCGTGCCGCCTGGAATGTAGAGTCCTACCTTTTCGATGGCAACACTCTTCTGCCAGCAGGTCACTCCTTCCTGCGTCTTGATCTTCTGTCCTACGAAACGCTGGGCGATATGGAATACTTTGATGTTATGATGAGCGAGGATGATGGCGTCCTTCAAGTCGTTGCTGATAGCCTGCTCCGCCTCGTCCATCTCCTGCTCAGTGACAGCAAGAGAGGTAAGTATTGCCTTGTCGAACTTCTCCTCATATTCCTTTACCGCTGCATCTCCTCGCTGTCTCACGTCTGCAAGGACGCTGCTCACCGTAGCGTTCAGCTTCGTCAGGTCGAGTCGTGGACGTTCTACGATCTCTGCCCATTGCTCCCGTTTCGGATATTTAATGATTCTCATTTCAATTTTCAATCCTTTAGTTCTTCAGTCTTTAAAGAATCATTTTCTCAATTGGTGTCACTAAGATACCCTGTGCTCCCATCTCCTTCAACTTACCGATAATCTCCCAGAAACGTTTCTGGTCAAGGACGGTATGAACAGAGCACCACTCGTCGTCGGCGAGGGGGATGATGGTAGGACTCTTTAAGCCTGGCAATACGTTGATGATTTCCTGCAAACGGGCTTTCGGAGCATTCATGCGAACATATTTCTTGTCCTCGGCGTCTTTCACCGCCTTGAAGCGGAACAGCATCTGCTCCAGGATATCACGCTTCTCCTGCGTCATTCCCTTGTGTCCGATCAGCAAAGCCTCACTTTCCATCACTACCTCTACCTCTCGGAGATTATTGCTCACAAGGGTAGAGCCACTGCTGACAATATCAAAGATGCCATCTGCAAGACCGATGCCCGGGCTGATTTCCACAGAACCGGTGATGACATGAATCTCAGCATGGATACCTTTCTTTGTCATGAACTGACGGAGGATATTGGGGTAGGAGGTGGCAATTTTCTTGCCATTAAACCACTCTACACCCTGATAGTCGATTTCTTTGGGGATGGCAAGGGAGAGACGGCATTTGGAGAATCCTAGGCGAGAGATGACTTCCGCATCTTCACCTCGCTCTACAAACTCGTTCTCACCGACCACACCGATGTCGGCAACACCACTTGCCACACTTTGGGGAATGTCGTCATCACGGAGATAGAGCACTTCCAATGGGAAGTTGCCCGACTGAACCAATAGTGTGCGTCGTCCTGAACTAACCTTGATATCTGCCTCTGCGAGCAGGTTCATGGTGTCGTCAAACAGACGACCTTTTGACTGTACTGCAATTCTTAACATATAACTAATTAGCTAATTTAGTGCGCAAAGGTACGCATTTCTCATCATATTTGCAAGAAAATGTTTTGTTTTGTGCTCGCTTAATCGTACCTTTGCACTCAAAATTCAAAGATTTTGACGCAAAAGAGTATATATATTCATCTTTTAGGGTTGATGATCCTGCTGGCTTCCTGTACCAAGAAACAACAGGAACCGATGACACCATGGGGTGGAGAAGAGACAAATTCTGTTGCTGGCGACTTCGACTTGGAGCAAATTGTCAGTAATGGTGAGTTGATAGCACTCGCTGTGACAGGACCAGAGACCTATTATGACTATCGTGGAAAGCAACTGGGTACGGAATATATGCTCTGTCAGCGTTTTGCGAATAAGATAGGAGTGAGTCTTCGAGTGGAGGTCTGTCGTGACTCTCTTGAGATGGTACACCGTCTTGCCGATGGGGATGCTGACTTAATCTTGTTTCGCAACAGTTCTCTGTCTAAACGACTCGCTTGGAAGATAGGTGACGATAAACCCCAGTTGGTAAAGGCGCTAACGGAATGGTATACCCCTAAACTGTTGGATGAGGTGAAGAAGGAAGAGGATTACTTGTTGTCGTCACGTTCTGTTAAACGCCGTGTCTATGCTCCTATGCTGAATGCCAAGGGGGGTGTCATCTCCCATTATGACGCCTATTTCCAACAGTACTGTCGCAGCATCCGCTGGGATTGGCGTCTGATGGCGGCACAGTGCTATCAAGAGTCAACCTTCGACCCACAGGCTCGTTCGTGGGCTGGTGCCTGTGGACTGATGCAGATCATGCCTTCTACGGCTGACCATCTTGGATTGGCACGGTCGGATATGTTTAACCCGGAGAAGAGTATTGCCGCTGCTGCCAAACTCATTGGTGAACTTGACCGCTCATTCTCAGATATCCGTAATCAGCAGGAGCGCATCAAGTTCATCCTAGCCGCCTATAATGGTGGTGCCAACCATGTTCGTGACGCGATGGCACTGGCAAGAAAAAACGGTCGTGACCCACAACGTTGGTCGGATGTCAGTCATTATATCTTGATGCTTGCCCAGCCGGAATACTACAACGACCCCGTCGTGAAGTATGGGTATATGCGAGGTTCAGAGACCGCGGGTTATGTCGATAAAATCATGCAGCGGTGGAACGGCTATCGTGGTGTGAAATCTCCGTCCATAGGCGGAATGTCCGGCACACCGCAACGAGCTGTCCATGAGAAGAAAAAGTATAAAATATGAAAACTAAGATATGTAACCTTTTAAAATGTAGGATATGTCAACATGGATTTTAATCAGTTTGATGAGTAGTTGGCTGGGTACCCAGTCCTTACAGGGAATTTTCTCGAGGATGCCAAAAGGACAATTGGTCATGATAGAGTATTCGGAGCAAGGGACAATGGCAGGGTATAGGTACTATGGGTGTGTGGAACTTCAGAAAGACGGTTCCGTTACTGTCAAGGCTCAAAAGGAAAGCTATGGTGAGATTATTGAGAAAAAAGTGAAGGCAGAGGTGCTTACGGAATTGAGAGACATCGTCAAAGGGCATAAGATGTACAGGTATAAGGAAAGATACCGTCCTTTCTTCGAAGTCTTGGATGGGTATTCATGGTCTTTCACCGCTAAGTTCTCTGACGGAGAGTCAATCAGCTCGGCTGGATACAATGCCCGTCCTAGTGGAGAGGGGTTGAAGACGTTGATGCAATATATGATGAAATTGGTAACTGATAACTAACAGCGAGGCTTGCCGGTCGGCAAGCCTCGCTGTGTTAAATTACTGATGTTGTTCACGTAGTAGGTCGTTGACGGTTTTTACGGGGTTGAAAGTGCCGAGGGGAACTTCTACAAAGATAGTGCTCCAGTCGCTCATGGCACCGTTCCACAGACCTGGCAATTCCAATGCCTGTAACTCCTTGCCACTCTTCGATTTCTGAGAGATGAATCCCGTAGTCGGGTCGACATACTTAGGCAGGTCGAAAGCATTGCCCTTGTAATCCTTTACTGCGCATACGAGGTCAACGGGATTGAAATGGGTGCCTTTAGTGAACATCTCCATATACTCCTTGTTTGACTTGTCAATCTGTGAGCTCTCCAAAATCTGTAACGATACGGTACCGTCCTGATTGTAAGTAAGGAACGGGCCACCACCAGGCTCACCTACGTTCTTTACCACACCGCAGACGCGCATCGGGCGGTTGAGCTTGTTGCGTAAGTAGATAACCAGTTCGGCATCCTCCAGTTCCTTGATATCCGACTTGCGGCAGCAGAGGTCTTGTTGTACAAAGCGGATGATCTCCTCAATCTGCTCATGGCTGTACTTTCCTGTATCCAACAGACGCAGATACTCAAAGGCTTTCTCCTGTAGGGTGACGAGTACACCAGCGATGATCTGTTTCCACTCTACTGTCTCAGGTTTCAGACGATCAGGTACCACATTGTCGATATTCTTCACAAAGATGACATCAGCCTCTATCTCGTTGAGGTTCTCAATCAGAGCACCATGACCGCCAGGACGGAACAGCAGGGTGCCGTCACTGTTGCGGAACGGGGTGCCGTCAGGATTGGCAGCAATAGTATCAGTAGAAGGCTTCTGCTCAGAGAAGGTGATGTCGTACTTGATACCATATTTCTTGGCATAGACATCTGCCTTTTGCGCTACCTTTGCTTTGAAAAGATCCATGTGCTCGTGACTGACGGTGAAATGTACATGTGCCTCACCGTTAGATGCAGCATAGAGCGCTCCCTCAACAAGATGTTCCTCCATAGGGGTGCGAGGACCTTCTGGATAGTTGTGGAAGAGTAGCAAGCCCTTGGGTAATTGTCCGTAGTTGAGACCCTCTGCCTTCAACATGTTGGCAGCGACAGCCTTGTAGTTACCTTCGCTGATGAGTGCCTTGATGCCCTTGCCTTCATTCTTCTGACAAGCAGCATCGAGTTCATCATAGAAAGCAAACTTCTCGATATTGTCGAAATACTTCTTCTCGAAATCTGTGGTAGGCACGTCATAGTCAGCATCCACAAAGGCAAACATGTCTTTGAACATACGACTGGCAGCACCAGAGGCAGGAACGAATTTCACGACGCGCTTGCCGGCAGCCTTATACTGTTGCCAAGCCTCTACATACTTTTTACGGTCGGCTTCGTTAGGAGCGACAATGCCACGTTCAATACTGGCAGCGGCTTCCAGTTTCAGGAAAGGGAATCCCGTTTTGAACTGTCCGAGCTGATACTCAATCTGAGCTTCACTGATGCCCTTCTGGGCAAGTTGTTTTAGGTCTTGTTGTGATAACATAATATTAAAAATTATTTAGTAGATTCTAATCTGCAAAGATAAGGAAAAACCATGATAACTCCAAATGTTTTGCCAATTATTCTTTACTTAGCGAAAAAATTCGTACCTTTGTCGGCGAATATTAATAAAGGTAAGTCAAATTAATCAAAATAGGTAAAAAATGAAAGCATTTGTTTTTCCCGGACAGGGAGCACAGTTCGTAGGTATGGGTAAGGACCTCTATGACAACAACGCCACAGCGAAAGAACTTTTTGAGAAGGCTAATGATATTCTGGGCTATCGTATTACCGATATCATGTTTGAGGGTACTGATGAGGATTTGAAGCAGACAAAGGTGACGCAGCCTGCCGTATTCCTTCACTCAGTGATCTCTGCCATCTGTATGGGTGATCAATTCCAGCCAGAGATGACGGCAGGTCACTCTCTGGGTGAGTTCTCTGCATTGGTAGCTGCCGGTGCGTTGAGCTTTGAGGATGGTCTGAAACTGGTATATGCCCGTGCTATGGCAATGCAGAAGGCATGTGAGGCACAGCCCTCCACGATGGCTGCCATTATAGGACTCCCAGACGAGAAAGTCGAAGAGGTATGCACCGAGGTTAGCAAGATGGGCAAGGGTGTATGTGTCGCAGCTAACTATAATAACCCGGGTCAGTTGGTTATCTCAGGTAATATTGAAGCCATCAACGAGGCTTGTGAACAGTTGAAAGCTGCAGGTGCCAAGCGTGCATTGCCTCTGAAGGTGGGTGGCGCATTCCATTCTCCTCTGATGCAGCCTGCTAAGGATGAGTTGCAGGCAGCTATTGAGAAGACAGAGTTCCAGACTCCGAAATGTCCAGTCTATCAGAATGTGGACGCTAAGCCTCATACGGATGCGGCAGAGATTAAGGCAAACCTGATCGCCCAGTTAACGAGCTCTGTACGTTGGA
>JAEEGI010025737.1_pt1 | contig 11380 bp, 11 predicted proteins | sample 8958751 | NCBI WGS metagenome assembly JAEEGI01 (sample SAMN16246545, study PRJNA631951) | gut metagenome | biome: gut microbiome; feature: rumen; material: KS-attached | host: Bos | place: Iran: Karaj | collected 2018-10 | reverse complement strand
CGTATCCTAGTATGTCCTGGAGGCCCGCTGCCAGCGGGACTGCGCCTGCCGGGCGATCTCGCCGTTGTCACGGTCGAGGATGCCTTCGGTGGCGTTCCACCAGACATCCTGCAGGGTATAGTATCTGAGGGAAAGGGAAAGCTGCGAGAGCTTGTGGTTGAAGTGCTTCAGGCTGTCCTCGATCATCCAGAGCGTCTTCGAGCGCTCGGCTCCGGTGAGCATGTTGTCCTCGCCTCCCGTGGCGATGGCATCCCTCAGGGTGGTGTAGACGGTGACGAGCTCGGTGGCCGTCTCCGCATACAGGTTGTTCATGCTGAAGGTGGCCGCCACGCCCTGGGGATTGTCCGCTATCGCCTTTCTGATGTCGCAGAGGTTGATGAACAGGCGCACCCCGTCGTTGTACAGATGGGTGGCAGCCTTCAGCGAGGAGGCGTAGCCGTCCACGCTCTTCAGGTAGGCGTTGTACTTGTTCTCCCAGTTCTTGATCTGCGTGAACTCCGCCGCGATAGTGCCCTGGAGGACGGCCGTCTGCGTCTGTCCCTCGATCTCGCTCTTGATCTGCCCGTCGATGAGCTCGTTCCCTTCCACGAGGACGGCCCACTCGAGGGGATTGGCGACGACGATCTGCGCACGGGCTTCGCCGGACCCCATCATCATGAGGACCGGCAGCACCAGCGCGAGAAGCGACCGGTGAAGTCTATCTGTAGTTCGCGAATTCATGGATGTTCATTCTCTTTCTGTTGTAGGAGACCCGCTCCCTGAGGCACCCGACGACGTCCGCCGCCTCCCGGATACCGACCATCCGGAGCTTGGGCATGGTGCGGTCCCCGGAATGCACTACGATGGTCTTCAGTCCCAGCAGCAGCTGGAGGAAGCTCCGCTTCTCGTCGAAGTCGACGACCCTGTACAGTTCGATGTAGTCCCGGCTGCGGGAGAAAACCCCGTGCTCGTAGACGAGCTGCTCCCCGGTGATGGTGTAGACCATCTGCCGGAGATAGACCAGCCTGTAGCACACCTTCACCACCAGGGCCAGGCCGAGGCAGAGCAGGAGCGTATGGGCGGGGACCCCGTCCAGGCCGCCGATCACAATCAGGGCCAGCGCCCCGAGGATGGACACTAGCTCGTCGATCAGCAACTGCCGCCAGCTGGGGCGGAGGCTCACGTCCTCGTATGCATTCCCGTCCGTCATGGCTATCTGTGGTATCTGTGTTTCTCCTCGTGGGACTCCTCGGTCTCGACCGCTCCGTCGCCGTCCAGGTCGCAGCCCACGGCCTTCCGCTCGGTCGTCTTCTGCCCGAGGAGCTCGTCGTTGAAGTCCTTGTATCCTTCGCCCGGGAGCTCCCGCTCCACGCGGACGATGCAGGCGTCGACCATCTCGTTGAAGACGCGGAAGCCATGGGCGATCTGTGCCCGGAGCTCATCCTTGTCCTCCTGGCAGAGGTAGCCTTCCCGGAGGTCCTCCCGGAGGTCATCGACCTTCTTGTACTGGTCCTTCACTTCGTCCGGGAGCTTGAAGAAGGCGCTCTCCTTCTCATGGTCGAGCTCGATGAAACCAGGCGTTTCCCTGTAGGCCCTGGCGGCCTCGCTGTGGGGTTTCTCCTCCTTCACGACACACATGAAGTTCTCGGCGAACTGCCGTCCGGCCGGGTCGTTGTCGAAACAGAGGTGGAACGTCGCTCCGGTGGCGTGGATGAGTCCCTTCATCTGCCCCCGGGTCGGGTTTCCGCCGGTGGAGACGAAGACGGCCTTCCTGAGGTCCTTATCCCGGTCGCGGTGGAGCTGGTAATAGGCCATCGCGTCGTAGGCGCTCTCGAAGATGAACACCCGGTCCGCATCCTTGAGGGCCGTACCGGCGGGGGAGGCGATCCAGAGCCCGAGGCTGCCGTTGCTCCCGGCTGCCTTGCCCTTGTAGGCGCCGCTTCCGTCGCGCCGGAGCCTTCCCCTTTCCTCGAATCCCACGACGGTCCCGTCCCCGCCGGGAACGGTGAGCGGGAAGGACAGGTTCCGCACCGTCACGCCCTTCTTCCCGGGGACGTCTCGCTCGGCCAGTACGAAGCTCTCCCTGAAGGCATACTGGGTCTTCAGGTCCAGGCCCCGGTGCTTGAAGAAAGGATAGAACGGCTTGGCGGAGTCCCGGTCGCCGGAGACGAGGGTGCGGAGCCGATAGTCCTTCAGGTCGAAGGGCTTCAGCTCCCGCTGGGCCTCCCTGATCTCGACGTCCTTCTCCTCATAGGGAGTGTTCAGGAGCCGGTGGCAGACCTTGTTGACGAGCTTGTCCAGGTTCATCCCGGCCTCGTACTCCGCGAAGAGCTGCGGATACTCCTTGATGAGGGAGATCACGTTGTAGTTTTTCTGGAGCGGGGGATGGAAGCAGAACTGACCGTCCCGGGTGACGATGAACTTGTCACCGCGGATCCGCTGCCCGTGCTCGTCCAGCCGGACGAACGAAGGGTAACGCAGGCCGTCCTTCCGGTTGCGGACATAACCCGCATCCCGGAGGACATCCTGCACGGAGAGCCGCTGCATGTAATCCTGATAGGTGAGTTCCATGGCACGAATCCTTCTTATCGTCCCAGTCCGACGCCGTGCTCGGCGGCATTTAGGCCCGCCTCGAAGGCGCGGCTGGCGATGTCCTGCGGGGAGTCCACGCCGGGTTTCATGTAGACATGGCCGCCTGCGTGACGCTCCATATAGAGGTCCGGGGCCATGCGGGGACCGCGTGCCATCTCACCGGCGACGGTGAGCGCGGCGAGGATGGCCGCACCGATGCTGGCCCCTCCTTCGCGCCGCTCCCGGGGGAGTTGCTTCATGTCCACCTCGTCGAAGACCTTCGAGAAGAGCCTCATGCGGTGGTAGTCGTCAACGGCCATGAACTTGTCATACTGGCGTCGGGTGATCTCGTGGGAGATCTCCTCCCCGTTGATGACGGCCGTCATTCTATATTTCATGTCGCGACCTGCTTCCTGAGATTCGTCACGGACGGGTTCCACCCGGATATCGCCGACGCTGACCTCGCGCCCGTGCGCCCCTTCGCGGAACCAACCCTCGCGGGATTCCATATCGTAGAGGGATTCACCCCAGACGCGGCCGATGCCACGGCGCTCGTCCTCCTGCTCCTGGAGCACGGCCTGCTGCATCACGAGGTATGACATGTCCTCGGCGATGACTGGCTGCGGATGGAGGCTGCGTTCCTGCTGGCGGATCTCCTCCAGGGCAGAAGGGGAGAGCTGGAGCCCGATCGGCTCTTTGCTCTCGAGCATCTCCACCGTGACCTTGCCCACGTAGTCCTTCCCGATGACACCGTTGATGACATCGAGCCTCGCTGCGACGGGGATGTCCTTGAGGGATCCGGCGGAGAGGACCGCCATCTCATCTTCCCTCAAATCATACACGAGGTCGCGGTTGATGGCGCTCGACTTCACCGTAAGCGTACCTGCCCGCTCGTCCACGACAAGGCCGTGGCTGGAGAGGACCTCGTTCCACTTATCCTTGGAGAAGTAGACGTCGGAGGTGATGAGTTCGGAGTAGGGCTTGGCCTTCTCTCCGGTTACAGGACGGGCCTGGATCTCGGGAACGACATTCCTGAGTTCCTGAAGTACGTCCTCTCCGGAGCGGATCGCGGCCTGTGCCTGCACGGGGTGGCTTCCCTTGTAGTAGAAGCCGTAGCCCCCGTTCTGGAGCTCGCCGGGCTTCATCCTTCCGTCGGGACGGTCGGGGACAAGGGGAGCCCCGCCGTAGCGGAGTTCCCCGCCCGCGCGGCGCAGGTGGAAGCCTTCCTGGCTGCGCGGTGTCCAGCCGAGCATGCTGCGGCGGGCCCAGAGGTCCCTGTACGGGTTCGCGGTCCGGCCGTATTCTCCTTCGCCGATCCGGTAGCCGTGAAGGCCCATGGTGACGCGCCCGTTGGCGTTGCGTGCATGGACGAAGTCCTTCGGCATTTCGAAGTCCTTTCCCACGACGGCGGTGAACGCCTCGTAGGCCTTGCGGTTCGAGGAGTTCGTCCCTCCGTCCGTGAGGGCCATCAGGCGCTCACGGGACAGGGGATAGGTGAGAAGAGGGGAGTCGTGGCCCTGTACGGCCAGCAGCACGTCGTCGCCGCTTCGGACGAGACGCGCCTGCATGCCGTTGCGGCGGAGCGTGTCCTGCAGCTCCGGGGCGAGGCCGGGGTAGCGGCCCAGTGCGTTGGATCGGGTAGGCATGGGATAGAGTCTGTTAACGGTCAGGCATCCCCGCGGAGCATCCCCTGCTCCAGGGCGGATTCACCCTGGGCGAGGAAGTCGCGGGCGGCGTCATCATCGGGCATCCTGCAGCGGTCGGCGCAGAAGGACGCGAAGTCCTCCCGCAGCTGTTCGTCCGGGTGCATCCCGATGAAGTCTAGTTCTGTGATCACCCCATCCTGGCGCAGCTGCACCAGTTGCTCATGGGTGTATGCGGGTTGTTTCGTCTTCATGGCATCCTATCGTTTGAGGCCGGTGTTGCGGGCGATCGCCTTCTGCTGCTCGGCCCAGATCTCGTCGGTGTAGTCCTGCTCGTGGACGTACCCCAGGTTCCCTTCGGAATCCTTCACCCAGCAGCCGTAGATGCCGAAGGAGTAGCGGCCCATGGTGGACTCGCCCTTCTCCTTGAGCCATTTCTCACGGGTGCCGAGAACGAGCCGGATCCCCGACTTCTCCGTCAGGTCGATGCCGATGGCTACGTCCTCGTCGTCGTCATTGATGCACACGACATCACCGTCCTGGATGGCCTGAATCTCTCCGGAGGAGAGGTCGAAGATGTCCATCAGGTGACTGATGTTCTTGCCGATGACGGGGGTGGGCACGTAGATGACCTGGTTGGTGCCTGTGTCGATCTGGACGAAGCACTTGGAGCCCTGGTCGTCCGGAGCGTGACTGATGATGGCCTTGCCGGAGCGGAGAGCCTCCTGCTCCTCGGGGCTGTACTTGTCCAGCTCGCAGCGGACCAGGCGCGGATGGAAGATGACGTCGGCGCTCTCCGACGCGTCGCGGACCAGCTTGAAGCGGGCCCGGGAGCTGACTGTGTTGCCATCCTTGTCCGTGACACGGATGGGAAGGACAGGGGAGAGGCGTCCGTTCAGGATGTCTCGGTAGACATCGACGGGAAGATCCTCGACCATCTCCTGGGTGAGCCCGAACTCCTCGAGGATGGCGTAGGGCACTTCGTCTTCTTGAAATTTGTAACGTGACATGGTATCTTGGTTTTCAATGAATTTCCTACGGCAAATTACCCAATACGCACGAGAGAACATGGTAGAGTATGGTAGAGTGGGAGGTATTTGCCCTGTAAAAGGGCGCTTTTCGACGAGATGATACTCGAATCGTATACTCGAAAGTCCGGGAAACACACCGATCCGGGAGCGGTCGGCTTTGCTCATTCACGGGATTGTCCGTATATTTACACGATAAATCGCTATTTGTATGAGTAATAATAGAAAAGAATACTTTCTTTACCCGGCCATCACAGCAGTCGGTATGTCCAGTATCAATGCATTCGCTGATTGGAAGCGAGGCACCTTGGAATCCATCTGGTGGTATGTAATCGCGGCGTTGATTCTTTATGCTGTCATTGCTCTTAGTCGTTATTTTATTGATAGAAAGAGGAGATAATCAAATTCGTTTTTATCGGACTCTTCACTTCTTTGCGAACTGGGTGATTTGCCTGCACATCTCGTCGACCTCGCGGTTGACCTTCACGAAGTTCTCGTATAAGATGTGCTCCTTTTCCTCTTTTGACTTGAAGGTGTAGAACTTGGGGAGGTCGGTGTAGTGCTTCTCCTCCTCCTTGATCTCCGCCATATCGAAGTCCGTCTTGCAGAAGAACTTCGAGGTCTGGAACTCTTCGCTCTTTTGGATGTCCATCGACCCTCCTTGGCCAGTCTTCGTCTTCACGAAGTCCCTTGCAGTCTGACCGCAAATCCAGCCGGTAGGCATGTCCGATATCTTCGATGCCGGGACCAGGCTGTCCATATTCTCGTTCAGATTTATCGACGTGCGGTCGCGGTCGATCGTGACACCCTTCTTAAGCTGGACGACCTTGCCGAAGATGTCGTTCGAGAGCCACTCCAACGTCTCCTTGGCACGGGCGGAGCCGCTGACAACGTTGCCTACGGTCGTTATGACCTTCTGCATGCCCACCTTCCCGTAGTCGCTCTCCAGCTGCGGCAGTTCCTGGAAGCCCAGGGTCACGCTGACCTTATTGCTTCGGGCTGTACCGATGAGGCGGTCTATCTTATGGAAATAGAGGGTAGGTAGCTCATCCACGATGATGCTCACCGGGACGTTCTTGCCCTGGCCGGTGTTCACTCGGGTGACAAGACGGTTCAGGATAAGGGCGTTCAGGGCGCCGATGATGCTTTCCATCTCGGGATCGTTGGCAATCAGGAGGTAACTGGGATGCTTCGGGTCGCTGACCTTCAGGTCGAAGTCGTCGCCGTCCCTGTGGAAGATCCAGTAGGATTCCTTGGTGGCCAGTCGGGACGTGTAGACACGAAGGGTACCGATCATACCTTCCAGCTGCTCCATGGCGTTGTGCTTCAGGGCGCTCTGGAACGGGCCCAACAGCGGCAGGACCTCCGGATCGGTCTGGAGGACGTCGAAGATGGTCTGGTAGCTCTGGTTCAGGAAGGACAGGATATGCGGCATGTCCGAGTACTGGCCCAGCCAATAGGCAGGTTGAGTGGGGAGGCCATCCTTGTCCATGACCCTGCCGGTGAGCCGTTTCTGGCCGGTCTGGCGGTCCGTGTCGTACTCCGGAACAAGAGGCTTTCCATCTGCGTCGTACGGCATCTTGTTCCAGTTGCAGAAAAAGAAAATGCAGGCTGCAAGGAAGTTCACGGCTGAGGTCTGAAAGAACTGGTCAGAGCCGCCACCGCCTTCCTTCCGGCCCTTCTGGAGAGAGTCCAGCAGGGTTTCCGCCGTCTCACTGGCCGCAGCCAGGTTGTTGATGTACTTGAGCTGGATCGGATTGACCCGCTTGGAGTACTCGACATCAACAAAGTTGATGACGTTGAAAGAGAAATTCTCCGGGATCTTCTTACGTTTGAGATTAAGCCGGTAGTGGTAGTAGAGTTTCCGAGCGAGGGTGGGGAACTTGTAGTCATAGACCACCATCGCGAAGCCCTTGGCGCTGTGCTGCCGGATGAACGGCTCGATGATGGAGAAGGTCTTACCGGAGCCCGGCGTACCGACGACCCAGGTGCCGCGGAACGGATTCACGATGTTCACCCAGCCGTGGCGGAACTTGCCCTTGTAGTAGTAGCGCATCGGAACGTTGACGCTGTAGTCGTTCTCAATCTTCTTCTCGCACTGCACGAAGGACTCGTTCTCGAAGTTGAACCGGTCCTTCAGGAGTCCCTCCTTGAGGAACTTGGAGATATTGTCCAGGGCGATGTGCACAAGCACCGTTCCGACCACTGACGCGAGCATGTAGAGCCACCGGTTCAGGTTGATTGTATAGATATGCGGCCCCATCGAATGGCCGAAGAGCCAGACAGACAGGACCACGATGAAGAGGCCAGACACCAGCGGATAGAGAACCATCCTGCGGGCATCGAACTCCAGTTGCTTTTTATTCCTGGTACCGATACACGTGATACAGATCAGCAGCAGGGTAGCGACCTTGCTCCAGATGAGGTTCCCGTCAGCGTAGATGAACCAACGCTTCATCCTCCCGTGGATGTCCGCTAGGATGCCGCCCCAGAAGTCCAGCACGGCGGGATCGACCGCATAGAGGAAGAACTCCAGGATGAGCGACACGTAGACGAGGCTCCTGAAGATCTTGTATCCTACGATGAGGTCCTTACTTTCTTCCATGACGTTTCCTGAGAATCAAGATAAGGGAAACAACAAGCGCCAGAATCATCTAATCCTGACCGGCATCTTGATTCCGATGCCGGCTCCGACCCTGAAGAGGTCATCCCTTTTCGGAAGCATCAGGTCCACTCCCGCCTGCCAGTAGAACTGCCAGCCCCGGCGGAGGGCATAGCTGTGCTGCCATCCGGCATGGATCCCGGCGAGGAAATCCGTCGGGGCCGCACCCAAGCTCACACCGATCCGGGCCGAGCCGTAACGGTTCCGTGCCCGGTAGACACACGGTTTCCAGGCAGCGCCGACGCCCCAGAAGCGGTAGTTGGTCCCTATGTCCTCAAGGTTGTCGAGTTTCATGGAACCCGAGGCGAAGAACTCCCAGGCATTGTGGTAGCGGGTCTCGTGCTCCCAGAAGAGGGTAGCGGAAGCAGCCGGACGGTAGAATCCGCCGGCTCCAAAGCCGATGCGGTGAGTGCCGTCCTGTGCCCTTGCCAACACCGTTGAAAGAAGCACGACGGTGATCATGAAAAGCTTTCTCATACGCTAGTCCTCCCTGAGCAGTATTTCGTTGAACGAATCCGCGTACAGCACGTCCTCGTAGTCTATGGACAGCGTGATGGTGCGGCCACTGATCTGCTTCTCGGACATCTCAATGGTGAGCACCTTGTCGTTCGGAAAGGTGAGCTTGCGCAAAACGATGACGTTCCTGTAACCGTGCAGGAACGTGCTGGCGTTCTCCAGTACCATTGCCGGAGTTATCTCGATGCTCTGGCAGTTAGCAGCCCTTGTCTGGCGCTTGTCCTCGACCTTCACGCGGATCTGGTCGATGTCGAAACGGATGTTCGTACGGTTCACCACGCTGAAGTCGATGAAGAAGTACTCTCCGGCACTGTAGATGTTGTTCAGCCGGACATTCATGTGATGCTTCCTGGCGCCGACGTTCCTGTACTTGGCAGGGGAGTCCCAGACCCTCCTGGCGAACCGCGCCATCTCCTCGATGGACATGGACACCGCAGGGTTGTTGTACGGGGTAACCTCGGTCTGGAGGATGACCTTCTCCGTAACCGCCTCGTTCATCCTCGTCGTGTAGATAAGCCCGTACTGGACGCGGTAGCGCTCGGTGATGACCGTGACGACCGCGAGGACGTCGCCGTCGGCATTGACGTCGGCACCCTCCTTGGGCTTGAGGCGGAGCGTGTTGGAAAGGGGTTGGTCACCGGCCACCTTGCCCGTGGAGATGTCCACGAACCGGATGGGCTCCGTCGCCGTGATGACCGTCGTGACCTGGTCGTTGACGGTGAGCAGTTCAAGCCTCGAGGCCGTCTCCTGCGCCCTAAGAATGGAAGCCGAAGCAATGCATAAGAAGAATGTAATTAAAATCTTGATTTTCATTTCTATATGGATTATTCGTTTCTAGTCTGATTGCCGTTCACGAGGTACACGAACGTACCGTACTTTAGGTGGGCGCTGTTCTTCCGGATGACCTTGCCGACGGCGCTGGTCGTCCGCTGGTAGGCGTTCTGAACGGCCTGCATGCCCCACTGCGAAAGGGCGTTGCCGGAGCTGCCGTTATTGATGCTCATGGAGCTCCCGACCGCACCGCTAGCTACGTCCCTGGCTGTTTCCCGGAATGAGCTGGAGGGGACGTAGAGTCCTTCCAGACCGTCGGTGTCGTAGAGCGACAGGTTCACCTTGATGATCTCGTCATAGAGAAGGACACTCTTCACCGTTCCCTTAACTCTCTGTGAGGAGAAGCCGTTCATGATGGCGTAGATGTAACTGCCCTTGGGCATATAGAGGTTTCCGATCTGGACGTCATCCAGCAGACGGAGCCGCACACGGCTGCCGTCCACGGCCTTGATGTCTTCGTCGATGATCGCCTTGATGAGATCCGGCTGCACCTCGTTCTCGGAAACGGTATGGAAGTAGTCCGAGCTCTGGCGGATACGCCGAACGACCAGGGCCGCATCATCCTCGGACGGTGCGGAGACAGCGTGTGACTGTTCCTGTGAGGAAGCTGACGAAGAAGGGGAGCCGGTAACCTGGGCTGCGCTCTGCTCACGAAGCTGCGCGAGGGCAGCCTCGAGTTCTTCCCTCAGGGCCTGCTCCCGCTGCTGGCTCTGGATGAGCCGTTCGCTTTCGGTGAGCGGGAAAGGGTAGTCCCCGCTCTGCTGCTGCAGGGCGGCGGCACGCCCGGCGCTCCGGCGGAGCTGTTCCTCCATCTCCCTGTCACGCTCCTGCGCGTCAGTAACGACCTGACGCTCATCGTCAGAGTACCTGGAGTCATATTTCTCCTTCTCGGCATCCTTGTCCTCACGCTCGATGTTGTCGACGGCGGTGAAGTCGTCGATCAAACCGAAGGAGCGCTTCACGTTCTCCATCTTGCCCCCGATGTCGTCCTTCACCTTCGGCTGGGGCAGGTTCGGATTCAGGTACTCCGTCGTCTGCATCTCCGAGTCGGGGATCTCAGCCTTCTTCGTCTGGAAAAGGTCGATAAACTGGTAACCGGCAAAAAGGAGGATCGGGTAAAGGATGAGCGGAAAATAATACTTTCCCTGCCGGAAATTGATCTTTCTGAGGTTATTCATGTTCTTTCTCTTTGATTGGTATCATGGTGTGTGCGTTCTTGAGGCCCTCCTGGAGCATCTCGGTCGGGGTCGCCGCCTTCTGCGCCCGGTGGGCCTTGTACGCCCTCGTGAAATGATAAATGTTCACTGCCAGGCAGCCCAGGACGATGGCCATCACGATGCCGAGGAACACGCCACGGTGCCTCTCGGCGAACCGCTGGACGTGACCGGCGAGTCGGTCTATGCGGGTGACCCGGGCGAACTTCTTCCCGGCCTCCACGTCCTTCTCGTACTTGTCCCTGTACTTGGGGTCATCCTTGTCGGGCATCTTCTCCCCGAGGATGATGTTCTTCCACTTTCCCATATCGCTAGTAGGTTGACTTGTTCTTCTGTTCGATGTCCTTGTTCAGCAGGGTACGCCAGTTCACGATCAGAAGACCGTGGGGGTTGTTGTCGGTGCGGGGAACCCGGCGGAGCTGACCGGCGGTGACGAGCTCGCGCATGAGTACGCTGCTCCTGCGCTCGATCCGCTGCCTGCCGTAATAGGTGAACTCCATGTTCTTGGTATCCACCCGGATGGAGTCGCAGTAGATGCTGAACACAGCGCTAGTGCCCATGATGTTCGAATAGAAGCCCTTCTCCTTGAGGGTGTTGTACTGCGCAAGGCCCGTCTCGTCCACGAGGTACATGGCCTTCTCCATAGTGTACTTGATGTACTTGTCGTCAGGGGCCAGGGTGAAGAAGTAATGGTGGAACATCTCCACGTGGCTCTTCGCCTCGACCTCCAGCGTCTCGTCCATCGAGCTGCGCTCGACAAGGATCGGGACGTTGCCGTCCAGCACGTAAATTTTCTTGTGCGCGTCGGATACCATGCTGCGGGCCGTGAGGATGCTCGCCACGCTGATGATGATGCACCCCAGCAGGAAAAGTCCGCAGACGATGCCGACCAGCCTGATCTTGTTTTCCAGATTCTTGATTACCATATCGCTTTCG
>JAEEGI010025736.1_pt1 | contig 11380 bp, 10 predicted proteins | sample 8958751 | NCBI WGS metagenome assembly JAEEGI01 (sample SAMN16246545, study PRJNA631951) | gut metagenome | biome: gut microbiome; feature: rumen; material: KS-attached | host: Bos | place: Iran: Karaj | collected 2018-10 | reverse complement strand
GCGGGAAGATGCCTCCCCGCGGGCGCATCCGGTATTATCCGGCGTTTCCACCGGCTATCCCGGTGAGGGGGGCTGGTTGCATACGCGTTACGCACCCGTCCGCCACTCTCAATCCCCCGAAGGGGATTTTACCGTTCGACTTGCATGTATTAGGCCTGCCGCTAGCGTTCATCCTGAGCCAGGATCAAACTCTTCGTTGTACTATTGTTTTTCTCAAATTCTCTTCTGAATCTCGGGTTCCGCTTTCGTTCTCTTGTGTTCCTTTTCCCGTGTCCGCCTCCCGTCTGCTCGACGGATGCGGACCGTTTTCTTGTGCTGGCCTCAAGCTTTCAAAGAACTGTGTGCTTCCCTTTTCCCTTCAAATCAACCCCTCTTTTTTTTTGTGGAAGCGGATTGCAAAGGTACGACCTTTTTGGAAACTGGCAATCAAAAAATTCAATTATTTTTGATAAAATATTATACTATTTTGAAAACCAATCAAATAAAATTTTAATTTTTTATAAAAAGACATAAATTAATGCATAAAATGGAGGTGTTTTAGTCGTTTTCTGAGGACTGAGTGAGCCGAAAAACCGTGTTTTGACTGGTTTGGACGAGCTCAATGGTACCAACAAGGATGAAATCGGCAAGGATGGCTTCGGCTCTCCTTTTATTAATATGTGCGATTTGCTGGAACTCTTGAAGTGTGATTTCCCCGTGTTCGGTGAGGTAGTGGAGGAGCTGCGTCTCGGTCTCGGTGAACGAAATCTTCGCGGGTTTCGCGAACTTGTCGGATTTCCACACCTTAATTAATACGCTGTCGGCAACCAAGTTCTCATCCTTCACCCGGACAAAGATTTTATAATTACCTTGATTGTCAGGAGCTTTGTGCTTGTGATGCTTGTCTTTTGGGATGATGACCTCGAGCACGGTCTTCCCGTTGATCTCCCATTCCTCAGTGGTGTATTCCACTTTGGGTTGACAATACATCTCGGCTGCGGCCTGTATCATGTGGATTTCCTCGTCGGAACGAACACCTGCGATGGCACCATTGTCTTTGACGCCGACCAAGAGCCGCCCACCGTCAGTGTTGGAGAATGCGGCAAGTGAGCGGGCAATGCGTCGGCTGTCCGAAATCTCGAACTTGAAGTCGAGCATCTGGTGCTCGCCCTCGAGGATGAGGTTTTGAATATGGTGTTCCTTCTTTCTCACGGCGGGCAAAGATAGCGTATTTTTCGATACGGGAAGTACACTATATAAATAAGGTGTAAGTCGACAGGTGAAAAACAGAGCATTGGGAAGAGATGACTGAAGGACGAAAAAGTGGAGTGGGGAAGAAATTTGGAAAAACGAAAAAGGCGTTTTTAGGCCCTTTGAGCGCGTTTGCTTTTTGGACGATTCAAAAGGTCAACCGAAGCCGAAAAACGCAAAATCCGAGACATTTGCTTTTGCTTTTCTGACAAAGTAAGAAGATTTACATAAATAAACTACAAATATATAAAACATTGAAAATAAAATAATTATCATAAGTTTACATAAATAAAACCCAATAATATACAAGTGTAAATGGTTTATATTGACACAATTAATGGAATAATCGTCATAGATTTCATATAAATGACAAAAATTCAGTAATTTAGATATAATTATTTGAAGTTGTATATGAATATTTTGTTGGTTTTATGCGACTTTTTTCTATTTGAAATTGCTTTGTTTTAATATATTGATAAATAATATAATAAAATATTATATTTGCAATAATAGTTCAATTACTTATGTGTTTTGTTTGTGTTTACATAAATAAATTTCTTGAATTTGTATTTTGTAACAAAAAATTATTTACTTTTGTGAACTGAAATAAGAGTGAAAACCGAATTTTTTTGGAGGATACAGTCATGGAAAACTCAGAAATGAAAGACAGAATTGCCCACATCATTCGGGCGAAGAATTTGACCGCTGCCGAATTTGCCCTTCGTCTGGGCATACAACCTTCGAACATTTCCCATCTTTTGTCGGGACGCAACAACCCAAGTTTGGACTTCGTCAAAAAGCTCAAAGCGACCTTCCCGGAGTACAGCTTGGAGTGGATTATTTTTGGCCGAGGTCCGATTACAGTTTCAGAACTCTTTTCTTCCATCACCCCTAATGAGCCCGTTTTTTCAAATTCTGCAGTTCCTCTAAACAAAGAAGAATCGGCAATAGAGGAAACGCTTTTTGATCAACCAAAGGAAGAGGTTTCCCAGTTTGAGTTGCCTTCCCCTTCCCGTTCGGCGACTTTGAAGCAGATCATTTTAGTCTATTCCGACAACACTTTCGAGCAAATATCGCCTCGCTAACGGGTTTCTAATAATTAATTAGGTGTAAATCCAATAAAAGTTGTACTTTTGCAAGCTTTTACTGAAGTTATGCAAGCAGATCCCTTTTATGAGCGCTTTGACGCTGTAATTCAGTCACCTAAACGCATTATTCTGGCCTGCCACGTCAATCCTGATGGCGATGCCATTGGTTCGGTTTTAGCCATGTCGGAGTTTTTGAGTGGTTTCGGACACGAGGTGAAAATGGTAGTTGCCAACGATTTCCCTGGGTTTTTGCATTGGATGCCTGGCACAGAGGCCATCTTGGTCTTTGAACAGCAACCCGAGGCGTGCAAAGCGGCCATCGCCGAGGCTGAATGCATTATAATGTTGGATTTCAACAACTTGTCACGCAGTGGCATCTTGCATAACGAAATAGGTAAGACGCGTTGCCCCCGTATTTTGATCGACCATCACAGAGACCCTGATGAATGTATGTTTTATTGCTTGTACTCAAGCACTTGCGTTTCGAGTACCTGCGAGATTGTGACGGAGATCATTTTGCATTACGGCAAAGATTATTTGACGGACAGCATTTCCACCAACCTCTTGGTGGGCATCATGACGGATACGGGTTCGTTTGCGCATTCCATCTACCATCCCCGTACATTTGATTTGGTCAGTGTATTGGTGGAGAAAGCGATGCCCTATAGCTATATCCATGAGATGGTTTATGACACAATGTCGGAGAATCGGCTTCGCCTGCTGGGCTTTGCCATCAACAATAGGATGGAGGTGCTCGATGAGTATTCGACAGCCATTATAGCATTGAATAAGAGCGATTTGGATAGTTTTAACTATCAAGTCGGCGACACGGAAGGCGTGGTCAATTTCCCGCTTTCGATGAGCAAAATCAAGATGGCAGTGCTGGTGACTGAGCGTCAGGATCAGATTAGGCTGTCGTTCAGGTCGAAAGGCTCTTTCTCGGTTCATGAGTTGGCCAACAAGTATTTCAAAGGCGGTGGCCACACCAACGCAGCTGGGGGTACGCTGACATGTTCGTTTGAGGAAGCGGTGGAACAGTTGAAATCGGTTCTGCCAGAATACAAGGAAATGTTGAATCAAGCGGAATGAAAAAGTATTGTAAATATCTGATAATATTGCTTTTGTTTTCGGTTTTTTCTTGTGAAGAGAAGCCTCAGCATCAGCCTGTCCCAATCTCGAAAAGCGAGATGAAGAACAGCATGGAAACCGCCAATCGTTACTTGCTGAATGAGGAAGAGGAGGACATCGCGAATTATATCAAACGGCATGGATTGGAGATGACTTCCACAGGAACGGGTTTGCGCTATCAGATTCTGAAGCAAGGTTCGGAGAATCGGATTGAAAAAGGGGAGAAGGTGACCTTGGAATATGAGATTGGATCTATTGCTGGGGATTTGTTTTATTCATCTGAGAACGATGGACTTAAGTCATTTGTAGTAGGCGATGGCGGCGTTGAGTCGGGACTTGATGAGGCTGTGACTTATTTGCATCGGGGTGATGTGGCTAAATTGATCATTCCCTTTCATTTGGCCTATGGCCTGCATGGTGACGACAACCGCATTCCTGAATATGCGACTTTGGTTTATACGATAAAAATAATAGATAATCAATAAGTTATGAAGAGAAAATATGTATCATTTGCAATGGTATGCCTCTCGGTAATGATGCTGGTTACGGCTTGTACCCAGAGGTTTTCCGGCTTCAAGAAGACACAAAGCGGCTTGTATTATAAGTTCTACAGCCGTAACGTTTCAGCTCCACAACCCAAGTTAACTGATTTCCTGAAAGTGAACATGACTTGCTATCTGAACGATTCCCTGTATTATGACTGGCAGGGCTCTCAGCATGAAGTGTACACCCAGTTGCAGGATCCGATTTTTAAGGGTGACTTGCAGGAGGCCTATGCCATGATGCACCTTGGTGATTCGGCTTCATTTTATGTGAAGGCAGACTCGGTAGCGACTCTGTACTATGAACAGGATCCGAGTGTGGTCGGATTGAAGCCTGACGACTATTTCCGTTACGAGGTGAAGTTGGTTGATGTGATGTCGGAGGAGGAATTTATGGCCAACATTGAAAAGATGAAAGAGACAATGAAGAAAGCTTCTCAAAAGGCTTTGGCGGATTACATTACAGCCAACAATATCAAAGTAACACCAAATCCTTCAGGAGTTTACATTATTCCATTGGAAAAAGGTTATGGCCGTTGTCCAGAGAAGGGTGAGAAGGTTGAGCTCGATTTTTCAGCTACATTGTTGGATGGTCAGTCGGTGGGCAGTACCTTCGGCAGCCCCGACAAGTTCTCCTTTGTCTTAGGAGAGGGTTATACCATCCAAGGTTGGGAGGAGATTGTGCCGAAAATGCATCTTGGAGAGCGTGTGAAAGCCATCATTCCGTTTGACTTGGCCTACGGTGAGCATTCCGTTGGGTCGATTCCTGCTTATGCCAATCTAGTGTACGACATTAAACTGCTGAAAATCACATCGGCAGCTGAGCTGCAAGCTGAAAACGAAAAGGTCATGCAAGCATTAAAGGCTGATTCGGAAAAAGCCTTTTTCGAATATTTGAAGGCCAACAACATTACGGATTATACCGCTTCGGGACTGTTTTTCAACAAGTCTTTGGCCACTGATGGTGCCAAACCGCAAAAAGGTCAGATAGCCCGAATCAAGTTTGAAGCTTCTTATCTCGACGGCACGCCTTTGGGTGACTCCGAGCAGTTGGGTGATCATTATGACATAGTGGTCGGTGAAGGGAAAGTACTGAAAGGCCTTGAGGAAGGTGTTGCCATGATGAGGGTGGGAGAGAAAGCCCGTTTTGTCTTGCCTTATACCTTGGCTTACGGTGCCAATACTTATGGCACCATTCCTGCCTATTCCAATCTCGTCTTCAACGTGGAACTTTTGGATGTTTTAGATAAATAAAAATTTTAAATCAATAATTTAACAATAATTAAAAATGAAAAAAAGTATCTTTTCAATGGCTCTTATGGCCATGCTGATGATGGGCACTATGAGTGCTTGCGACGAAAATTCACCTTATCCGGGCTATCAGAAATCGGCCACGGGTTTGTATTACCAATTTTTCAAGCAGAACCCAGGCGAACAGCCTAAAGTGGGTGATTTGATGGATTTGACGATTGGTTGCACAGTTAACGACACAACCATTATTGTTCCTTTGGGACCCAACACCTTGCCTTTGGAGGCTCCTTTGTTTGCTGGCGACTTCTATGAGGGCATGGCCATGATGCATAAGGGCGACTCAGCCTCGTTCATCGTGAACATTGACTCTACTTTCATCAAGTGGTTCCATCAACCCAGCCTGCCTGCTGAGTTCAAATCGACCGACGTGATGCGCTTTGAAGTCCGTTTGGACGACTTCTATCCCGAAAGCGAATATGCCGCTCGTTTAGGCGCTAAGATTAAGAAAGATGCAGAGGCAAGAATCGAGAAGATGAAGACTGACCATCCTGAAGAAACTGCCACAGCTGCACAGCAACTGACTGAGTATTTGGCCAAGAACAAGATTAATGTTGAGCCTACGGCATCGGGCCTTTACTATGTGATGACGCAGGAAGGCAACGGGGAGAAGCCCGAGGTCGGACAAATGGTACAAGTGCATTACATCGGCAAGCTCCTTGACGGTACTGTATTCGACTCATCAGTTGAGAGGGGCGAGCCTATCAGCATCCCGATTGGCGTTGGTCAGGTCATTCCTGGTTGGGACGAAGGCATCATGTTGATGTCGAAAGGCGAAAAGGGAGTGCTCTACATTCCTTATTATCTGGCTTATGGCGACAGACAAGCTGGCGATAAGATTACTCCTTTCTCTAACTTGATGTTTGAAGTAGAACTTGTTGACTTCCAATAAGATGAGAAAGTTTATTAATGTCGTTGCTGCTCTTCTGCTACTTTTTATGATGGCCTCGTGTGGCGAGGATACCATCCATTCTGGGTTCAAGAAGATGGAGAACGGCGCCTATATGAAGTTCTACAGCAAGGGCAACTCGGAGGTAATGCCGCGTTTGAAAGACGAGGCCACTATCCAGATGGCTCAATATTTCAACGACTCGCTACTGTTTACTACCGCTGGTGATGAACCCATGAGGATCGTGCTGACTGAGTCTGATTTTGTGGGCGACGTGATGGACGGTCTGATGATGATGCATGTTGGAGATTCGGCCCGTCTTATGGTGCCTGCCGATTCAGTGCTGACCATCTTGTTGGGGATGAGTGAAGTTCCGGAAGAATATGTAGGTAAAACCATTTATTATGACTTGAAGCTCCTCTCCATAAAACCTTTTGAGACCTTGGAGGCCGAGCATAAGGCCTTGATGGACAGCCTAAAGATGGAGGAAGAGGCCTACTTGACTCCTTTGCGCGACGACCCGAACAATACAGTGACCGAATCGGGTATTATCGTCCAGGAAAAGACTGGCAAAGGCAAGGTAGCTAAGATGGGTGAGTATGTCAATTTCGACTTCACGATGTGCAACCATAAAGGCGATACCATCATGAACTCCTTTGGTTTGGAACCTGTCGAAATACAATATGGCGAGGAGTTCATCGGTAAGGGCTTCAACGAGCTTATTGGTATGGTGCCCGATGGTGGCACGATGCATTGCGTGATTCCTTCGGCCTTGGCTTTCGACAGTACAGGATATCAGCATTTGATTTTGCCTTACACGCCTATGGTTGTTCGGTTGAAGATGAACGCTGTGATGGACAAGGCGACCTACGATAAGCGTCAGGTAGCCAAAGCTGCTGAGAAAGAGGCAGAAAAGAACCGTTTGATGACCTTGGAAAGCAAGGCGATTGCCGAATACATCAAGGTGAATGGTATCGTTGAACTTCCAACGGAATCAGGTCTTTACATCCTTTCTCAATCAGAAGGTCAAGGCAATGTTGCCCAATGGGGCGATGAAGTGGCCGTGCATTATGTGTTGAAGAACTTGAAGGGCGAGCAACTGGAATCAAGCTACGATTATGAGCGTCCGATGTACTTCAAGATAGGCAGTGGCGAGATGATTCCCGCCATCGAGGAGGCCGTGATGACCATGGCTCCGGGTGCAAAGGTCACCTTAATCACACCCTCCAACTTGGCTTTTGGCGAGGTTGACTTGGGTGAGACCATGCCGCCATACTCTCCACTACTTATTGAATTGGAGCTGGTGGAAATCAAGTGAGGTTTGTTTTTTGGAAACAAATCTGACACAAATGCTCTGCATTCAGCGAATGCTAAATCTTTCGTAAATAATATGGGTAATGCCGCCTTTTTGGCGGCATTATTTATTTCTCTTCAACGAATTCTTCCTTGTCCGCATAGAACACGTCAATCGCGGCAATCAAGGCGGCGAGGCTCCAGACGGGGATGGCCAGCTTGTCGGTGTCCATGAAGTTGTTGAGGAAACCGTGGATGAAATAGCTGATGAAAGCAAGGGTGGCACCCAAGACCAAGACCTTGGCCTCTTTGTTCTTGCAACGGCCATAAGTCTTCAAGCCACAATATACCGTCACGATGACCAAAACCAACACAAGGAGCGAGCCTACAATGCCCTGCTCGGCCAAGGGACCGAAATACTCGGAGTGTGCATTGCCGCCGTCGCCGGCGTTGGTGCTAATGATGGTCTTCTCCTTCGACATCTGATAGGGCGCATACACGAATTGATAGGTGCCCGGTCCCCAGCCAAATACGGGGCGCTCATTGAACAGACGGAAGGCCGACTGCCAGCGGTTGATGCGCTCAAGGTTGGAGGCATCGGTGGAGATGTTGGTGATGGACTGGATGTTTTCCACAAGGTCGCCCGAAGCATCCTGGTTGTTCTTCTCCAAGGCATCGATGATTTGGTTTTGGAAGGCGAAGAACAAGCCGACCAGAATCACGACGGCGGCGGCAATCCAGCGGAACTTGATTTTCAGCAGCACGCAAATCAAGACGGCCAAGGCGGCAATGATGCTGAGCCATGCTGCACGGCAGTTGGAGAGCGTGAGGGCCACGCTGAGTAGCACAACCACGCCGATGATGGTGAGCCTGCGGCTTTTCTTCACACCTGGCAGGAAGACATAGGCGAGGGCGAGGATGAGATAGATGGCTAAGGCTGCACCGTAGGCCGTGTGGTCGTTGTAGAAAGGTGTCATCACCCAGTGGGCCGAGTCACCGTCGAAACCAAACTGGGCATGGTGGATGATGGTATAGACGCACACGATACACAAGGCAGCAATGTAGAGCCAAATGAACTTATGGATGTTTTTGGGATTCTTGAAGAGGATGGTGCAGAGGAAAAAGGCTGGCACGACAAACCACAGCCTCGACAGCATGAACTTGATAGACACCACGGGCATCTCGCTCGTGATTGTGGTCACGAGCATCCATGCAAACATACAGAAGATGATGATAGAAATAGGATGCCGCAAGATGCGCTGGTCGTATTGGCCATCGTAGAGCATTTTGGCTAAAAACAGCACAAGAATGCCCATAAGTAAGGGCTCAGCGGGCAGAGAGATGGCCAAGCCCGCTTCAAGTACTTTCAGGTTGACAGAGAGCGGCACCGTGAAGGCCGTGAGCAACAGCACTTTGTCCAAGGAGAAGATGTAAAGCAAAAGCACGCCCAGTACGACGGGAAGGGCAAAGAAGAGATAGGTGTTCTTCTTCACCACAAGAAACAGCCCCACGGCCACGAAAAGCGCCGCGATGATATAGAGCCAAGCTATTTTTGCTTTCTTCTCCACGGTTTATTTCTTTTCGCCTATGAAACGCTTGCGGTTCTCGATGATGAAGATGACCACGATGGAGAGCAGGAAAGCTCCCAATGCACTCAAAGCAACCACCACCCAACGCACGGGGAAGGCTTTCTTGTCGGCAGGGAAGGGTTCGGTGACAATGTTGGAGTAGGTAAGGTCGGAGTAGAAGAAACGAAGGTTCTGCTCGTAGTCTTTCTTGATGAGGGAGTAGGTGTTGGCCTCGGCGATGATTTTGGTCTCCAGGTCGACGGCATCGGCACCATATTGCTCGAGATTTTGCTTGAGTTCGTTGGCTTTGGAGGAGCCATTGAGGAAGCCACGCGTCACTTCGCGGAGCTGACCCGAATAGTTGAGTACGCCGTAGTTGGTGGCAAGGTCGGTGAGTGCTTGCTTCAGGGAGTCGATGTCTTGCTGCTTCATCTGTAATTGCAAGCCGTACATAGCCACCACTTCGGCCACCTTCGACGTGTGCAGGTCGTGCACCTTCTGGTCGTAGAAGTTGAGGATATCCTTGGCAATGTCGCAGGCCACGAAGGGGTCTTTGTCCATCACACTGATGCTGACGGCCTCGTTGGGGGTCTTTCCGATCTTGACCTTGCTGCGGTATTCGTTGATCATATAGGTCTTGGCAAACTGGTCGGCCTTGTTGATTTTGTAATCCGTCCACAAATCGTACTTCTCGACGATGGAATCCATGATGGAGGTCGAATTGATGATTTCGAGCATCTGTTCGGTCTCACTTTCATCCGAGTAGGGACTGATATTGGCGGGATAGGCCACGGACACCGACTTGTAGAGGGGTGTGATGAACATGGAGCTTGAGAAAATGGCACCGCAGAGGGCGGCCACTACGCTAATGAGGATAATATGCCATTTCCATTTCAGCACGAGTTGAACTAGAGAAAGATTGTTAAAATTGTTATCCATGATTTGTGTTGTTGTTTTCGGAGTAGTTGATTCTAAATTAGGTGCAGGTTTGGGTTCATTCTTTTCCGTAATGGTCTCTTTTTTCCTTGGAGGCCGCCTCTTTTTCGGCCTCGCGACGAAAAAAGCCTTTCGAACGGTCGTAGAAGACGATGCAGAAAATGAGCAATAAGAATGTACTCAGCAATGTGACCACCAAGATGATCCAGCGGATGGGATAGCTCTTGCGCTCAGCCTGGAAGGCCGAGGTGACCACGAACTTGTGGGGGATGAACTCGGTGGCGTCGACCTTGGCTTCCTCGTATTTCGACTTGACCAAGGAGAGTTGCAGGCGGTCGTTGTCCAAACGCTCGTTGATGGCGTAGGAGGCGCCGCCGTATTCGGCCAAAACGTCGAGCATTTCTTGTATGTTCTTCACACCTTGTGCATTGCCCTTGCCCAACTCGACGGCCAATTGTTGGCTCAGCATTTCCACTTGCGACTCGTAGTCGAACACGCCGAGCTTACGCAAGGTGTTGAGCGAGTCCTCGAGCATGTTCATCTCGGCGACGAGGGTGTTGTATTCCTGTTCCACGATGCGGTAAGCCTCGATGGCCACCTCTTTCTGCATCTGGTTCATGGTGCTGTCGAAAATCTCAGCGATCTCGTTGGCGATACGGGCCGAGAGGGCGGCATCGGTGTCCAAGACCGTGATCTTCACCGCGTTGTATTCGGTGCGGCGGAACTTGATGCGGGCATCGTAAAGCTTGTTCAGCTTGGTGATGGGGTATTTGCTGTTCCCGATTTCGTAGTGCTCCATCAGGTTGAAGCGGCTGATGACCTTGTCGCGCACACGGTTGGAGTTCAACACTTGCAGCATCTGCTCGGTCTGCTCGTCCTCACCAAAGTTCATGATGTCCTTTTCCGACTGGTAGGTGGTGCTGATCAGGACCTTGGAGATGGAGTTGCTGGATGTGGGGTAGATGACCGTCGTGGACTTATACAGGGGTGTGATGAAAAACGGAGCACTGAAAACGATGGCACAAAGCGCGGCCACCGCCAAAATAATGAGAATGGGCTTCCTATAATCCACCAATAGTCTGCATAAGTATTTGGAACTGTAGGTGTTATGTTTTTGTTCGTCCATGTTTATATAGAGAATAAGTTGCCAAAAATAGGGATTTCCCTTGAAATGACAATGAAAAAAGTCATTTTAGGCCTTTTTTTCCTTGGGAAGGACGAGGCTGACGATTTGCTTGAAGCTGAGCAAACGGGTGAAGAAGATGGCGCCGCAGTTGATGGCAAAAGCGATGGCGAAGCCAATCATCCAGTTGATATTCAGTTGTTTGACGAGTAAGGTGACGACGGCGATGGTGGCCATGAAAAGAAGGATGTGGAACCAATAGCGGCCGCCCATGG
>JAEEGI010025735.1_pt1 | contig 11380 bp, 10 predicted proteins | sample 8958751 | NCBI WGS metagenome assembly JAEEGI01 (sample SAMN16246545, study PRJNA631951) | gut metagenome | biome: gut microbiome; feature: rumen; material: KS-attached | host: Bos | place: Iran: Karaj | collected 2018-10 | reverse complement strand
CGTTCACGAATAAAGTATCATACGTACTCATGTCGATCACTATTCCTTCGCTTTGATTGCTGCCTCATATTCATCTGCATAGCCGAAACCGCCGATGCCATGCTTTTGCATCCACTTGCCATAAAGGAAGTAAGCTACGAGCGCAAATACGCATGATGGTATGAACGCTGAGGTGTAGCCGAAGCATGCGGCGTATCTCCATGTAGCCGGGTCCAGTATCAGGATGTAGATAACGACGGAAATCGCCAGGATGATGATGCCGCCCCAGTTTCCGCCGCCCTGATACCGCATGCCTGACGAAGCCGTAACATCGTACAGATCACGCAGATTGACATGACCTCTTCTGAAGTAGAAGTAGTCGAGGATCTGAATGACTAACATCGGTCCGAAGATTGCCGCGCTGTAGTTCATGAGCAACTGGTAATGGGTGTACATGAAGTCCTGGAAGAACGAGAAGATGATGACCGGTACCAGGAACAAAGCAACTGGCCAGATCCACTTCCTGTTCGCGAAGAAGTTGTAGTTCTTCAATCCAAGACACGTATTATAGAATGCATAAGATCCTGAGGTCAGGTTCGCCAGGATGACGAAGAACAGTGCCAGGCATCCGAATCCAATGCCGCCGAGCGGAACCATCCATTCCGTCGGATCTGAACTTCCTACGGTGTAAGCGGATGCTGCGGAAAGCATTGCTACGATGACAGGCATTATCGCCAGTCCAACCATGTTGCCCCAAAGGGCAGATGACTTCGTCTTGTTCAGTCTTCCCAGAGCACCGATACCAGGCCACCATGAGATGCCGGCGCCGATGCCCAGCTCCAGTGAGAGCAGGACATTGATCTTCTGATCCGGATACCCTTCGACGAAAATACGTTCAAACGTTTGATTGATTCCGCACCAGAACCGCTCACGTCAAGTTTCCAGGTGAATCACGGAATGCTTTTGAACATTCTGAGCCGCCCGACGGACGGCTGTCGTGCCATGCGTACGCTCCTCAAGGATTGCCACGAAAGCAACGCCAGCAAAAAACAGTTGCAGCACCGTGCGTTCCTCTTGTTCCGGAGCCTCGTCGAAAAAAAGATTATCGAATTCGTGCCCGCCGTCGCACCGGGTTATAGCCACTTGCGCGTGAACATGGATTTGCAAGACGATTTTTCGATGAACCAGCCACTTTCGCTCTACCTGCTCGACACGCTCCCGAAACTCGACAAAGATTCGCCAGAATACGCTTTGGACGTAATTACCTTGTGCGAAAGTATTCTCGAAAATCCCGATGCTATTTTGCGAATCCAGCAGAACAAGGCTCGCGATGCCCGCATGAACGAACTCAAGGCCCAAGGCATGGAATACAACCAACGCCTCGAAGAACTTGAAAAAGTCGAATACCCCAAACCGTTGCGTGATTTTATTTACGATACGTTCAACGCATTCGCTGAAATTCACCCATGGGTGGATGAAAACATCGAACCCAAATCCATCGTGCGCGAGATGTTCGAGAATTTCAGCACGTTCAGCGGATACGTGAAGCAATACAACTTGCAACGCATGGAAGCAATTCTGCTCCGCCACTTGAACGGAGTCTATAAAGTACTTTCACAGACGGTGCCCGACGGCTACAAGAACGAAGAACTCTTGGAAATGCAGGACTACCTCGGCGAAATGATCCGCCGCGTCGATTCCAGTTTGCTCGAAGAATGGGAAAAGATGGCCCACCCGGAAGACTACCAGAAGCGTTTGGACGAAGGCACTTCCGAAGACGAAGTCGAAAAGGCTTTCGGTGCAGACAAGGCCGCAGCAGACATCACCTACGACAAGAAGCGGTTCCTCTCCATGGTACGCCAGCGCATTTTCCAGATTATGATGAGCTTGCAAAAGCAGGACTTCAGCGACGTGCTGGACAGCCTCGCCGACGACCTCGCCGAAGGCGAACTTTTGGCGGATGATGAAGGTACCCCGTGGACAGAAAAGCGGTTGCTCGAAACGATGGCCGCCTACACCGCCGAACATCACAAGTTCCGCATGGACGTGGAAGGCCGCGCCATGGCACACACGATTGTCACCTACGAAGGCAATACGATGTGCATACAGCAAATGCTCCAGGACGAAGAAGATTTCAACGACTGGAGCATCGATTTTACTGTTAATTTAGATGAAAGCCGCGAAGCCGGAATGCCCTTGTTGAAGCTAGCCCGCATCGGTGAAGTCTAGTCTCACATAAAAGCGTCGCGAACTAAGCTTCGCCGCCGAACTCGAAACCGGCTTCTTCAATTGCCGTTTTTAAAGCGGTCTCGTCAACATCATCTGCGTCGTGATATTCCACATGCAGAGATTTACTCGCGACATCGGCAACGGCAAATACGATTCCATCAAGTGCACGTACCGCTTTTTCGACGCACGCCTTGCAATGGCTGCAATTCATACCGAATACTTTATACGTCTTTTCAATTGTCAATGGGACCTGTAATTTATTTTTTGAGGGTTCCATGTGTTCCGCATCATGAACATGTTCATTGCAGTGGTCTTGCTCATGTTCGTCATCACATTCGTCGCCGTGACCATCTCCGCAATCGCAGTGTTTATCTTCGTGAGAGTCAGCACACTTGCAGGAATCGTCGCAACCGCAGCCACAACCGCAATGGCCGTCGCAGCCCTTGTGGATAAACTTTGCATAAATCATGAATGCAGCCAAAAGCCCTGCACAAACGTAATCGAACACGCCCAATACCCCGTGTCCATGGCATTCCGCAGAACCTTGCGGGAGCATCGCCGAAAGGAACGTGTCCATAAAGAACGTATCGACAATAAAACCAAAGCCAATCGCACCAACGGCAATTGAAACAAGATAAGCGACGAGAGTGCGCTTGCCAAAAGCCTTGCCGACCACAAGCATCGAAGCGATACTCGTCGCAGGCCCAGCCATCAACAGCACTAGAGCGGCACCAGGCGTAATACCTTTTGCGACAAGTGCTAACGCAAGCGGAATGGAACCCGTCGCACACGTGTACATCGGCATCGCTAACAGCAGCACGCAGACCATGCAAAGTAACGGATATTCCCGCAACGCAAGGAACAGTTCATTCGGGACAAATGCAGAAATCAACGCACCAAGCACAAGACCAATCATGAGCCATTTGCTCACATCGCCCACCATGTTCACAAGGCCATAGCGGAACGTTTCTTTAAGCTTTTCTATAAAGCTTGCATCGTGAACGTCGCGGTTATCGCAGCAACAACCATGTTCACTGCAGCCGCATCCGCAATCGTCACCGTCGCAATCATCGTGGTCTCCGCATTCGCAGTGCTCATGCTCATGATGTTGTTCATGCTCATGATGTTCGTGTTTCAAGTTCGACGTTGCGCCATGCAGCACCGCCACGTTATCATGAGATTCTTCGCCTCGCGTTGCAAAGTTTGTCAGCACTCCGCCGAACAATGCCGTTGCAAAAGCGGCCACCGGTCGCAAAATCGCAAACGGAAGCCCAAGCAGCGAATACGTCGCCAAAATCGAATCAACGCCTGTCGCCGGAGTCGAGATGAGGAAACTCACGCTCGCCCCCTTGCTAGCCCCTTCCTTGCGAATCGCAATCGAGGTCGGAATCACGCCGCAACTGCAAATCGGAAGCGGAACGCCAAACAAGGCTGCCCACAGCACCGAAGCAAAATTCGATTTTGATATCTTCGGTACATACAAAGCATTCGGAATCCATACATGAATAATTCCCGCCAACAAAAAACCGAGCAGCAAGAACGGAGCCATCTCCGAAAACAGCGTAATAAATTCATGAACAAAAGCAGATACGAAATCCATGATTAGCCCTTCTTCTTATGCAAAATGTGAGCAAGCCCCGTATTGAAAATCTCGCCGATATGTTCATCGTCGAGTGCGTAATAAATCTTTCGACCATCGCGAGTCGGCTTGACGAGATTCGCCGTGCGCAAAATCCGCAGCTGGTGACTCACTACGGACTGTTCGAGATTCAACTTTTCAGCAATCGCGCTCACGGACATCTCGCCCGAAAGCAGCAGATGAATTACGCGGATGCGGGTCGTATCGCCAAAGAACTTGAAGAACTCCGAGAGTTCAAAAAGCGTATCAATGGAAATATTTTGCATGTTCGACGCTTTACACATAATTATTCTCTCTTTAATTGTTTAAATACATGAACAACAATTCATATATACATATTTTCATTTAATTAGTCAAGTACGAAAAATCATTTTTACGCCTTTTTGGAGCAAAAAAAGTCATAACAGTTCATTCCGTTTATTATATTTTCATTACAAGGAAGGGATGTTCCAACAAAGGAATCCACTTAAAAGGAGTTTTTATGAAAAATCTTGCAGCAGGTCTTTTGACCATCCTCTGCGCTACGGCTTTCTCGTTCGCACAATCTAGCGACCAGCCAAACGACCAATCCTACGAGCAAAATTACGGACAAGCAGACAACTCGCAAGTCGTTCCGGCAGCCGTCGAAACCCCAGCATACGCAGAATCCCAAGCCGAACAAAATACCGAACTTCAGCAAAACACAAACGTACAAAACAACATCAGCGGTGACAACGCAAACGTTTCTAATGTTACAAACGTCACAAATGTTACAAACGTCTATAACAGCAACGACCCCATGCCCATTGACGAAGTGGCGCCGGTCAAGAAAAAAGCCCCTGTCAGCATCGGCGTCAATGCAACATTTATTTACGGATACTTCTGGGGTTTCGAAAACCTCTCGGACTACGGCTATGAAAATCCAACGGGTTTCGGTGGAGAGTTTGGCATTGCCGCTCGCTTTACAATGACAGAAGGACTTCAATTCTCTCCTGAAATTTCTTTCCGCATCTTCGACGTAAGCCATAAAGACGGCGATGACGATGAAAGCGAAGAATTAAGTTATAACCAAATGTTCATTGACATTGCACTTTATCTGAGAGGGGTTCTCGGGAACGGATTTTTCCTTGAAATCGCACCCCAAATCGCTTTCAACACGAGTGCAGAATACACAAATAACGGTTCTGAAAAAGACTACAAGACATTCAACAATGTTGAACAATCCGTCGCAGAATTCGGCCTCAACGTCGGTGCTGGTTACTTTATTTTAGACAATTTAAGTGTGAGTTTCCGTTGGTATATGGGATTCAATGAAATCTTCCCTGACGTGAAAACTTTTGAAGAAGTTTTTGAACAAGAATCACTTGATGAAAACGGCAATATCAAAAAAGGGATCAAATACTCCCAAATCAACCTGAAGGGTGCACATACGATGATGTTCAAGTTCGGCGTCACCTACTGGTTCATTTAATCGTAAGTACAATCGAACACTTCCAAAAATGAGTCCGCTTTCCGCTTTAAACTTGACACCGATTCTTTCGACCGACGCCATGCGTAAGCTCGATGCATCATCGAAAGCATTTTTAGCGGGACAGCACAAAGAGAGTCCCACCGAGCAAGACGTTATCCAAAGCGGATACGAGTTGATGCAAGAGGCGGGACTTGCATTGTTCAAGTTCGTTCAGGCAAAATTGCTAGAACCCGTTGCGGTGTTCATCGGAGGCGGGAACAACGGCGGTGACGGACTCGTTCTTGCAAAACATCTTTTGCAGGCAGGGATTAAAAATACAGTTTTCAGTCTCGCTCCTACGAATAAATTCCAGAACGAAGCGAAGCTTGCACTCAAAGATTTTTTCAAGGCAGGCGGGCAACTCTACGAAGTTACCGAACTGTTAGACGGATTCAAGCTAGTTGTCGATTGCATGCTCGGGAACGGTGCGAAAGGTGAACTCCGCACATCATTTGCAAATGCCGTACAGGTCATCAATAAAAGCGGCCTCCCCGTCATTGCAGCAGACGCACCTACGGGATACGATTCCGCAGCGCATATTTGCAACAACATTTACACAAACGCAAATGAAACTATGTTGTTCGGATTTCCGCGATTGGACGCTTACGTGAAAGAAGGCGGGAATGCATTCGGCAAAACAACCGTCGCAAAGCTCAGTTACCCGGATGAACTCGTAAAGCAATTCGACGCAAAGAATTACCTCGTCACGGAAGATGCCATTCCGCAGCTACTCCCAAAACGCAATGAATGGGGCGACAAGCGAGCACAGGGAACTTCATTAATTATCGCAGGTTCCAAAGACATGCCGGGAGCAGCGGCGCTTTGCACTGAAGCCGCTCTCCGCAGTGGAGCAGGGCTTGTCACGCTCGCGACATCGCAAGCCATAATGCCGGTGTTACAGACAAAGCTTTCGGAACCGGTATTTTGCGGACTCGAAGACAACGAGAAGTCCAGCAGCGAAAATTACGGAACATTGCAACCGCAACACATCCCGGCTTTGCTTGACCGGGCAAAGCATGCAAGCGCGGTAGCCATCGGTCCAGGGCTTTCAACGAACGAAGAGTCCGTCAAGGCAGTCCTTGAACTGTTGCCGCAACTGAACACGCCCGCAGTTATTGACGCGGATGCGTTAAACGCCATCGCGACATTGAACGGCAGTGCATCAAAGAATGCGGACGGCACGGCAATACAGAACGGTGCCGCAGAACAAAACAGCACGGCCCTTAATGCAGCAATTAATTACTTGCGAAACTTGCAGACGCACGCCATTTTAACACCGCACGTGAGAGAATTCGCAAGACTCTTCGGCAACCCTCCCAACAGTTTCGAAATTCCAAACTGTTTAAGAAGCATCGCCACGAGCACAAACAAAGTCATTTTACTAAAAGGTGCCCCCACTTACATCGCTGCACCCGATGGAAAAGTTTATGTTATTCCTGTTGCCAATTCAGGCATGGCCAAAGGCGGTAGCGGGGATGTACTCACGGGAATCATTGTCGCACTCCTCGCACAGGGAATCGGTACCGCAGAAGCAGCCGTACTCGGAGCACTTTTGCACCAGAAAGCCGGACGAATCGCCCGCGAAGAGTTCGGTGCATTCAGCATGCTCCCAAGCGACATCATCAAGAATTTGCATAAAGCGTTTTCGCTTTAATTCGTCCGATTCATTTTTCTAATTTTGCATCCATGAAACCGTGGAAGCTTTTGGATTCGGAAAACATCGTAGATGCACCTTGGCTGAAAGTCGCCAAGGAAAAATGCGAACTGCCGAATGGTAAAGTGATTGACGATTTCTACACGTTGTGGCAACCCGATTGGGTGATGATTCTCCCCCGCACGAAAGACGGCAAGTGGGTCATGACAAAGCAGTACCGCCACGGCATACAAAAGATTGCTCTAGAATTCCCAGCAGGGATTATCGACAAAGGCGAAACGCCGGAAGATGCCGCCATCCGCGAATTGCAAGAAGAATGCGGATATACTTTAGACGAGAGACGAGAGACGAAAGACGAAAGACGAGAGAACGCCGCAATGCGGCTACAGACGAGAGACGAGAGTGGCGAGCGTTGCAGCCATGTTTGCATGGATCCTATCGCGGCGACTACGTCTTGCTCCAGGATGACAGTAGAAGGGAGATGCCCTCCCGAAACGGAGTCCAGAATAACAAGTGGCGTACATGACAACAACAGGGATGCGACAGGATCCTTCACGACAGAAAGCGTTACAATCCCTACCCCCTACGACCTAAAACCTATCACCTATTTAGGTTCGTTTTCCGTGAATCCCGATAGGCATCGCGGGAGGTTTCACGTGGTGTTTATCGACGGCGTAGAACGCTTGGGCAACACGCATTTCGACGATACCGAAGACATCGAAACTTTGACGCTTACAGACGAAGAACTTCAAGCAAAAATTGCAGACGGCACGTACGACCACCCGCTTCAAATTGCAGGATACTTCAAGTGGAAACTGACGCAGAAGTAAAATACCCGCTAAAGATGCGGTCTATCCGCCTACCGATTTTGATCCTCGGGCTGAACGGCGTTCCCGGCTACGCACTTTTTAGGCATTTCAACAAACTGTACGGCGGAGCAACCGCTCGCGGAAAAGCTCCGGAAGTTGTCGGGATTCGCCCCATCAAGCACCCCTGCGTTTTCGGAGAAAACGTTTTTGCAGTCGATGCCGAAGAAACGGAACGCTTAGGCGAACTTTTCGAACGTTTCCGCTTTGGCACGGTCATCGACGCAAGCGGAAACTGCGCTCTCAAGGCATGCGAATGCGACCCCGCCCGCAGCCGACTCTTGAATTACAGCCAAGGTGTCGATGCAGCCACGTTCGCCGCACGCTACAACGCGACGCTTGTTCGCATTTCCGCCGACATGGTCTTTAGCGGTAACGAGAAGACAAAGCCGAACCGTCCCTACGTCGAAACGGACCCCAAAGACCCCATCCACAATTACGGCAAGCACCAAGCCGAAGCCGAAGACGCCATCATAGCCATCAAGCCGGACGCAGTGATTCTCCGCGTGCCGCTCCCGATGGACTACGCCCCCGGCGGATGTGCAGGAGCCATCGACTGGATAACATACCGTTTCCGCCCCGGTCGCCCGGCAACGCTTTTCACAGACGAATACCGCAATCCGCTTTCGGGCCCGGATCTTTGCCGCACCGTGCAATACATTCTTGAACATAAATTCCCCGCAGGCATTTACAACTGCGGTGGCCCGCGTCGCGTTTCGCTTTACAACGTCGGGCAAATCGTAAATGCAGTCGGAGGCTACCCCGCAGAACTCCTCCACGGAGTGCCACGCATCGAAGGAGGCCCGATGCCCCCGCGCGTCGGCGACATCAGCATCAATTCAGAGAAACTCTACAAGCTTTTGCCACCGGGATTCATCAAGCCGTGGCCCGTTTCAGACAAGCTTGTACCTGACAGTTTCGACTGGCACAAGACCTTTGGACGCAACATCACAAACAAAAGCAAAATGGGCAGCGACGAAGCCATTACCCAATTGCTTGTGAACGGAATTGATACAGAAATTATCCGCGAGTTAGACGGATTAAGAAATGGAAGGAATGACGAGAAGCTTTAGAAGAATAATCATCATTCCCATCACTCATTGCAAACAGATTCTTATACGCAAATCCAACGCCAACAGACCACGTTTCACTCACCCACCAATCCTTGCCAATTTCATAGCGGGTAAAAATACCACCTGTTTCTTCGTCACGATGTTCTCCGATAAAGCCAACCGCGAAGGCGTCTAAACCACTTGCTACGCTCACGTAAAATCCATTCCACGGGGATTCTAGATTACGAATCGGATAAACGGATAAACCCAATCCAAACGATAAGTAAAAACCCATGGCATCGTCTTTTTTCTTCTCAACATCCGTAAGTTTCTCCGACGCTAGAGTTTGTTCATTATTTTGTATAAGATAGACTCTATCATATCTTTCGTCAGTGTAATCGCCGTCACCACGATACATTCCAAAATCCAAAATGGAATACAAAGCGACAAGATTTCCTATAGAAGCTCCAAATCTCAATTCAAATTTAGGAATGTCAAAACCGCTAAATTCCCAACGTTTATCATAATTATTAAACGTTTCATAGCGTCTTTTTTCATCTGTAAAAGACCTATAACTATTTTTCTGTTCAACTTTTTCCACTGAAAAACTTGTATAAGAAAATCCAACACCCATGCTGTAAAAGAAGCCTCGATGTTCACATGGCGGGCGAAGGCTTTTTCCAGACGAAACTACTGCCGGCTTAGAAACAATCGAGTCAGCCTCATTGGATTCCTGAGCCCACACCATCATGGCAAAGGACAGAACAATGATTAATTCTTTAAATATTTTCATCGTCAATTATCCACGCGTCATACGAAAAGAAAGCGATATTACGTTGTCCGATTTATGGGATTTAACAGTCTCCCATATTAAGCCATTATGCGCAAAGCCAATGCCAACACCTATAGAATAATGATCATTAATCCACCATTCCTTACCGATTTCCAATTCAAAACCAACACCTCCATTTCCTGTAGCATCCGAATGGCCGCCATTCATCATCGTTAAGAACAACGTATAACCAAAAGATCCACCCACAAACAATCCGTTCATCGGAGAGTTTTTATCCTGAATCGGATAGAACGTCGCACCGAAACCTAAGAACGTCCTAAAACTGTACCCATCACCCGATGTTGGTTCTTTTACATCTGGATCAGGTACATCTACGCAAATTTCATCAATACAATTTGTATTATATTCTTCATTGAAATAATCCATCGCACCAGTATAGAACCCTATATTAAAAACGGTATGAAAGGCAACAAGATTTGCCAGAGCGACACCAAACTTGAATTCTGCGAGAGCAAAAGAGAATCCATTGTATTCATAATAATCTATATCATGGTTTTTGCGATTGCCATTATCATATTCATCAACATCATCACGACTGCTATTGTACCAGTTATATGCAAAACCAAAAGAGGTACTGTTATAAAAACCACGATGTTCACGCGGGGCAGACTTGCCAATAGAGGGAACCGATTGAGCACCAGCAAAGCAGGCTACACTCAAAATAAGGAAAGCAATAAGTTTATTATTCATATCTCTTACCAACATTTATTAATTTGAGCAAAATATAACAAATTTAACAAGAAAGAAGCTCCCCATCAAGTGGAGAATGAAAGCTATGGGGATTCCCGCTCGGTGGCGGGCATGACAATGCAATTAAAAATTTGCGATAAAGTCGCGGTGGAGTTGTTTGTCGCCGTATTTGTCTTCGGTTTCGGGATTTAAATCGGCGGAGGTGTAACCGCTCGCGATTTTCTGCAAACGGACAATGCGCGATAATTCTTCAAAACAAAAGTGGATGCGGAATGTGCGGTAGGCAAGCACGCCCGTTTTTGCATTTTCGTCAACCGTCAAGCGACGGCGAGTCGAGTCAAAAACGTCCTTTGAAAAGTTTCCACGCGAAAGTTGCACTTGAGCAAAACTAAACAAATCAAAAGTGCTGCGTTCAGCAATCCAACGATTCTGTTCGGCAAACGTATCAGACATTTCGACGGACCAAAGTTCGCCCACTTGTTCTTCGACCCAACCCGCCTTTGCATTGGGGAACGCATCGGCCATCGGGATATAGGGTTTGATGTCGAGAACCGGAGTTTCGTTGAGCAAATCAGCTTCATCAACAAACAACGTAAGTCCATCAATTTTCAACAAGCGAACGCAGGAAAGACCGATTGGATTCGGGCGGTACGGGCTGCGGCTAGCAAAAGTGCCTACACGGTCCTTGCCCTTGGGCGGTACCGGCGGGCGCGTTGTCGGGCGCCAACCTGCATTTTCGTGGAACTGAAAAATCACCCAAATGCGTTCAAAGCCGTCGAGGTCGCGGAGCGCCATCTCGAAATTCAGCCCTGGAGAGAGCACAATCCGGCCAGGATGCCCAGCAAACAACCTCCCCTGCCGAGGAGCGTCGTACTTATAAACTGCATCGCCGACAAATGTACCTCTGGGTTTGATTTCCATGCGACCAA
>JAEEGI010025733.1_pt1 | contig 11381 bp, 9 predicted proteins | sample 8958751 | NCBI WGS metagenome assembly JAEEGI01 (sample SAMN16246545, study PRJNA631951) | gut metagenome | biome: gut microbiome; feature: rumen; material: KS-attached | host: Bos | place: Iran: Karaj | collected 2018-10 | reverse complement strand
TACACAACGGAGGTATAATAATGGCAAAGAAAGTAGTTTTAGCTGGTGCATGTCGTACAGCAATCGGAACAATGGGTGGATCTCTTAGCACAATTCCTGCAGTAGATTTAGGTGCTATCGTTATCAAGGAAGCTCTTAATCGTGCAGGTGTTAAGCCTGAAGATGTTGATCACGTATACATGGGATGCGTTATTCAGGCAGGACAGGGACAGAACGTTGCTCGTCAGGCTTCTATCAAGGCTGGTCTTCCTGTAGAAGTACCTGCAGTTACAACTAACGTTGTATGTGGTTCAGGTCTTAACTGTGTTAACCAGGCAGCTCAGATGATCATGGCTGGAGATGCTGATATCGTTGTTGCCGGTGGTATGGAGAACATGTCACTTGCACCATTTGCACTTCCTAATGGCCGTTACGGATATCGTATGATGTGGCCTAGCCAGAGCCAGGGTGGTCTTGTAGACACTATGGTTAAAGATGCTCTTTGGGATGCTTTCAATGATTATCATATGATCCAGACAGCAGACAACATCTGCAATGAATGGGGTCTTACACGTGAAGAGCTCGATGAGTTCGCAGCAAAGAGCCAGAACAAGGCTTGCGCAGCTATCGAAGCTGGTGCATTCAAGGATGAGATCGTTCCTGTAGAGATCAAGAAGAAGAAAGAGACTATCATCTTCGATACAGATGAAGGCCCTAGACAGGGTGTTACTCCTGAATCTCTTTCTAAACTTCGTCCTATCAACAAGGATGGATTTGTTACAGCTGGTAACGCTTCAGGTATCAATGACGGTGCTGCTGCACTTGTTGTTATGTCAGAAGAGAAGGCTAAAGAGCTCGGTGTTAAGCCTATGGCTACATTCGTAGCTGGAGCACTTGCTGGTGTTCGTCCTGAAGTAATGGGTATCGGACCTGTAGCAGCTACTCAGAAGGCTATGAAGAAGGCTGGTATCGAGAACGTATCTGAGTTCGATATCATCGAGGCTAACGAAGCATTCGCAGCTCAGTCTGTAGCAGTTGGTAAGGATCTTGGAATCGACGTTGACAAGCAGCTTAACCCTAACGGTGGTGCTATTGCTCTTGGCCACCCTGTTGGAGCTTCAGGTGCTCGTATCCTTGTAACACTTCTTCACGAGATGCAGAAGAAAGACGCTAAGAAGGGTCTTGCAACTCTTTGCATCGGTGGCGGAATGGGATGCGCTACTATCGTTGAGAAGTACGAATAATTAAACTTACAGAGGGTGTGATAGCCTGTATGGACTTATCTACACCCTCTTAATACTGGATAAAATCGGAGGACGAATCAATGAGCTTTGTTTTATATGAACAGAAAGATAAGATCGCTGTTGTAACTATTAACCGTCCGGAAGCGCTTAATGCTCTTAACTCAGCTGTTCTCGATGAACTTAATACAGTTCTTGATAACATTGACTTAAATACAGTAAGAGCACTTGTTCTTACAGGTGCAGGAGACAAGTCTTTCGTTGCCGGCGCTGATATCGGAGAGATGTCAACACTTACTAAGGCAGAAGGCGAAGCTTTTGGTAAGAAGGGTAATGATGTATTCCGTAAACTTGAGACACTTCCTATCCCTGTTATTGCAGCTGTTAACGGCTTTGCACTTGGTGGTGGATGTGAGATCTCTATGAGCTGTGATATTCGTATCTGCTCTGACAATGCTATGTTCGGTCAGCCTGAAGTAGGCCTTGGAATCACACCTGGATTTGGCGGAACACAGAGACTTGCTAGAACTGTTGGTGTTGGTATGGCCAAGCAGCTTATCTACACAGCACGTAATATCAAGGCAGATGAAGCACTTCGTATCGGTCTTGTAAATGCTGTATACACACAGGAAGAGCTTCTTCCTGCAGCTGAGAAGCTTGCTGCTACAATCGCAGGCAACGCTCCTATTGCTGTTCGTGCTTGTAAGAAAGCAATCAATGATGGCCTTCAGACTGATATTGACAGCGCACTTGTTATCGAAGAGAAGCTCTTTGGCTCATGCTTTGAGTCAGAGGATCAGGTAGAAGGAATGGCTAACTTCCTTCGTAAGAAGGATGATCCTAAGAAGGTTAAGCACGTAGATTTCAAGAACGCTTGATCTGACAGGATTTATGAAACAATATGAATCTTATCAGCATAAATGAAAACTGTTTTTATCAAATGATAAGATTATATCTTTTGACAGAAAATAATAGATAAAATATATCTAAGGAGGATTTACAATGAAAGTAGCTGTAATTGGTGCAGGAACAATGGGTTCTGGTATTGCACAGGCATTCGCACAGTGTGACGCTGTTGAGACAGTATATCTTTGCGATATCAAGCAGGAGTTTGCTGATGGCGGTAAGAGCAAGATCGAGAAGAATCTTGGACGTCTTGTTAAGAAGGAAAAGATGACTCAGGAAGCTGCTGATGCAATCGTAGCAAAGGTTAAGACAGGTCTTAACACAATCGCTACAGATCCTGATCTTGTAGTAGAGGCTGCTCTTGAAGTTATGGATATCAAGAAGGCATGCTTCAAGGAACTTCAGGAGAACATCGTTAAGAACCCTGATTGTATCTATGCTTCAAATACATCATCTCTTTCTATCACAGAGATTGGTGCAGGTCTTAAGACACCTATCATCGGTATGCACTTCTTCAACCCAGCTCCTGTTATGAAGCTTATCGAGGTTATCTCAGGCGCTAACACACCTAAGGAGACAACAGAAAAGGTTATCGAGATCTCCAAGACTCTTGGTAAGACTCCTGTACAGGTTAACGAGGCTCCTGGTTTCGTAGTTAACCGTATTCTCATTCCTCTTATCAACGAAGGTATCTTCGTATATTCAGAGGGTATTTCAGACATCGAAGGTATCGATACAGCTATGAAGCTTGGATGTAACCATCCTATGGGACCCCTTGAACTTGGTGACTATGTAGGTCTTGATATCGTTCTTGCTATCATGGACGTTCTTTACAATGAGACTAAGGATTCTAAGTATCGTGCATGCGGACTTCTTCGTAAGATGGTTCGTGCAGGTCACCTCGGCGTTAAGTCAGGTATCGGTTTCTATAAGTACAACGAAGATAGAACAAAGACTCCTGTTGACAAGCTTTAATATCACTAATCAGCTTCCCGGGATGGGCACATATCCATCCCGGGAGTTACGGGTTATAGCAAGTCTTTGATTTGTAAAATGCCTGTGTTGATAGAATAAATTGGCGGCAGTGCCGTCACAATAGAACTAAAGGAGAAAAAACATGGATTTTCAGCTGGATCAGAAGCATGAAATGGCAAGATCTCTTTTCAGAGAATTTGCAGAAAAAGAAGTAAAGCCTCTCGCAATTGAGACAGACGAGACAGAAGTTTTCCCACGCGAGACAGTTACTAAGATGGGAAAGAGCGGATTCTTAGGAATTCCGGTACCGAAGGAATATGGCGGACAGGGATGCGATCCTCTTACATACGTTATGTGTGTAGAAGAGCTCGCTAAAGTATGCGGTACAACATCTGTTATTGTATCTGCACACACATCTCTTTGCGTAGATCCAATTCTTACATATGGTACAGAAGAACAGAAGAAGAAGTATGTTCCGGATCTTGCTTCAGGTAAGAAGCTTGGTGCTTTCGGTCTTACAGAGCCTGGCGCTGGTACAGACGCTCAGGGTGTTCAGACCAAGGCTGTTCTTTCAGAAGATGGCAAGACATGGACACTTAACGGTTCCAAGTGCTTCATCACAAACGGTAAAGAAGCTGATGTTTATATCATCATCGCTTACACAGATATCGTAGAAGACAAGAAGGGCAGAAAGCAGAAGAAGTTTACTGCATTCATCGTTGAGAAGGATACACCTGGTTTCACATTCGGAACTAAGGAACACAAGATGGGTATCAGAGGATCAGCTACATATGAGCTTATCTTCCAGGATTGCGTAATCCCTGCTGAGAACCAGCTTGGCGCTCGTGGAAAGGGCTTCCCTATCGCTATGCACACTCTTGATGGTGGTCGTATCGGTATCGCTGCACAGGCTCTTGGTCTTGCAGAAGGCGCTCTTGACAGAACAATCGCTTATGTAAAAGAGAGAAAGCAGTTCGGTCGTTCAATCGCTCAGTTCCAGAATACACAGTTCCAGCTTGCTAATCTTGCAACAGAAGTAGAAGCTGCACAGCTCCTTGTATACAAAGCTGCAGAAGCTAAGAGAACTAAGGACAGATATTCTGTAGAAGCTGCTAAAGCTAAGCTTTTCGCTGCTGAGACAGCTATGGACGTTACAACTAAGTGCGTACAGCTCCTTGGTGGTTATGGTTACATCAGAGAGTACGAAGTTGAGCGTATGATGCGTGACGCTAAGATCACTGAGATCTACGAAGGAACTTCAGAAGTTCAGCGTATGGTTATCTCAGGAAGCTTACTTGCATAATAGGATATAAGAAGCAATATTATTTTGATGATAAGAATTAATATGATATATGATCATCAAAATGCATATCCGGATATGCGTATACAAAAGCATATATAAATGAACTTATATAGTTCAGATTCTGCAAATATAAGGAGAAAAACATGAAAGTAGTAGTTTGTGTTAAGCAGGTCCCTGATACAAAGGGCGGCGTTAAATTCAAACCGGATGGAACTCTTGATAGAGGCGCAATGCTTGCTATCATGAATCCTGATGATAAAGCAGGTCTTGAAGCAGCTCTTAAGCTCAAAGATCAGTATGGTGCTGAAGTTACAGTTGTAACAATGGGTCTTCCTAAGGCTGATGCAGTTCTTCGTGAAGCTCTTGCAATGGGTGCTGACAAAGCAATCCTTGTAACAGACAGAGTACTCGGCGGCGCAGATACATGGGCAACATCATCAACAATTGCCGGAGCAATCCGTAACCTTGAGTATGATATCGTTATCACAGGCCGTCAGGCTATCGATGGTGATACAGCTCAGGTTGGTCCTCAGATTTCTGAGCACCTTGGAATCCCGGTTATTTCATACGCAGAAGAGATTTCTGTAGATGAGAACGAGAAGACAGTTACAGTTAAGAGACAGTTCGAAGACCGTTACCACATGGTAAAGGCTAAGATGCCTGTTCTTATTACAGCTCTTTCAGAGCTTGGTGAGCCTAGATACATGACTCCTGGTGGAATCTTTGATGCTTTCGATACAGAAGTTACTGTATGGGGCAGAGCTGATCTTAAGGATGTAGCTGATGAGAATATCGGTCTTAAAGGTTCTCCTACACAGATTGCCAAGGCTTCAGATAAGGTTAAGAAGGGTGCTGGTGAGAAGGTTACTCCTGACAGTGCCGATGAAGCTGTTAAGTACATCCTTGGCAAGCTTGATGAGAAGCACGTAATCTAAGAATCCGTACGTGGCGAATCATAGTAATGATTTGCTATCCAAGATGTGAATTATTTAGTATAAAAGGAGAATGAACATGTCTTTAGAAGAATATAAGGGTGTATTTATCTTCGCTCAGCAGGTTGATAATGAGCTCAGCAACATAGCTCTCGAACTTCTGGGCAAGGCAAAAGATCTCGCAGCAGATCTTGATGAAAAGAAAGTAACAGCAGTACTTCTTGGTGAGAACGTTGAAGGTCTTTCCGATAAGCTTGCTGAGTACGGTGCAGACAGAGTCATCGTAGTTGATGATCCTGCACTTAAGGATTACAGAACAGAGCCTTATACACACGCTCTTGCAGAGGTAATCAAAGAGTTCAAGCCTGAGATCCTCCTCGTAGGCGCTACAGCGATCGGCCGTGACCTTGGTCCTCGTGTATCTTCACGTGTACACACAGGTCTTACAGCTGACTGTACACAGCTCGAGATCGGTGATTTCCCGCTCAATCCTATGCCTGGACAGGAGCAGAAGCATAAGCAGCTTCTTATGACTCGTCCTGCATTTGGTGGAAACACAATCGCAACAATCGCTTGCCCGAACTTCCGTCCTCAGATGGCTACAGTTCGTCCTGGCGTTATGCAGAAGATCGCTCCTGTTAAGGATGCAAAGGCAGAAGTTGTTAAGTTCAATCCTGGATTTGAAGAAAACAACTGCTACACAGAGATCCTTAAGATCGTTAAGGAGAAGGCTAACGTTGCTAACATCGCTGATGCTAAGATCCTCGTATCCGGCGGACGTGGCGTAGGCAGCCCAGAGAACTTCAAGATTCTTGAAGATCTTGCAGAAGTACTTGGCGGAACAGTTTCCTGCTCACGTGCAGTTGTAGATAACGGCTGGAAGCCAAAGGAACTTCAGGTTGGTCAGACAGGACAGACAGTTCGTCCTCATGTATACTTCGCAATCGGTATTTCAGGTGCCATCCAGCACGTAGCAGGTATGGAAGAGTCTGATATCATCATTGCTATCAACAAGGACGAGAACGCACCTATCTTCGACGTAGCAGACTACGGCGTAGTAGGAGATCTTAACAAGATCGTTCCTGAACTTACAAAGCAGATAAAGGATGCACTTGCAGCTAAGACTGAGGCATAATTTATCCATATAAAAAAGCTTCCCGTAGGTATGGCGGGAAGCTTTTTATTTTAAAAAATAGTTAGAATTCTTAATTTAAAAAACTACCCATATATTTAAACATGGGTAGTTTTTATTATCTTAATCGATCATATAGTCGAATAGTTCTTAGGCTCATATATAACCGGAGCTTTCTGGGTTTCTATCAGATATCCTTTCTGTTTCAGGACATCTTCTATCTCATCCAGAATAGCCTCTGACCTTGCCTCTATCAGATGGTAGTGGTAACCGTCCGTAATAGAGGAAAGAGGAGATGAGACTCCGCTGCGCATATCTCGAAGGTAGTTCTGGATATCTCTTTTAGAACTTATCTGAAGAGGTGCTGTTATAGTGCCATATACCTTGTGTTCTACATATACATTCTGTACACTACCTCCAAGATCTACGATAGCAGATAGTTCATCTTCAATCTGATCATTTGTATGTCTTACCTTGTATACGCGTCTTGTATTAGAGGCATGCATCAGGATATAACCTGAATTAGTGGCAACAAGGTCAGGATGAGTGGCCTTGATAAGTGCTATGTCGGTTACGATTACCTGACGGCTTACACCAAGCTCCTTGGAAAGTTTACTCCCGGATATAGGTGCAGAAGCAGCAGCCAGAATCTCCAGTATGTTATTTCTTCTTTCTTCACCTGATAATCGCAAGTTTCCACCTCCAGAACAATCCGTTCGTCATAAGGCGTCAAAAGTTTTTGACACCTACCTTATTTGATGTTAATCATTTACAGGATGCAGATTCTTCATAGACAGATCAAGGATGGGTGATGAATGAGTCAGAGCTCCGCTTGAAATATAGTCTACACCAAGGTCTGCCAATCTCTTGATATTTTCTTTGGTAACATTGCCGGATACTTCTACTTCTGCCTTGCCATCAATTATCTTCATCGCTTCTTCCATATCTTCATGAGACATGTTGTCAAGCATTATGATATCGGCACCAGCTTCAACAGCCTCTTTGACCATATCAAGATTTTCTACTTCTACTTCTATTTTACGGACAAAAGGTGCATAGTCTTTGGCCATCTGTATAGCCTTTGTAACGCTTCCGGCAGCTCCTATATGGTTGTCCTTAAGAAGTACACCATCCGATAAGTTGTATCTGTGGTTGTGACCACCACCAACTGTTACAGCATACTTTTCAAATATTCGCATATTAGGAGTAGTTTTACGTGTATCAAGAAGTTTGATATCTGATCCCTTAAGCAATTCTACTACATTCGCAGTATATGTGGCAATGCCGCTCATACGCTGCAGGTAGTTGAGTGCAACACGCTCTCCGGACAGAAGAACTCTTATATCGCCGTCAACCTTACCAATCTTCTGACCATTTGTAACATGGTCACCATCCTTAACATAGAACTGAGCTTTAGTATCAGGGTCTAAAAGAGTAAAGACTCTCTCGTATACAGACAGTCCTGCAATGACTCCGTCCTGCTTAGCGATAAGATCAACTGTTCCAGGGACGCTCTCAGGCATTACAGCATTGGTGGATACATCTTCTGATGTTATATCCTCTTTAAGCGCTGACAGGATCAGGTCGTCTGCCTGAAGGCGCATAGTTACCGGTGCAAGATGTGATGTACTGCTTTGGTTTATGGTTTTCATGATATTCTTTCATCCTTTCGATTTCTGATAAAACAATTTTTTTGTTATTGACTTTAAGAGTCATAGTATCTATCCATTCAGGTGCCACCTGTGTAAGAGAAACATCCGAAACATTTTCACTGCAAGGGATATGACTAAATACGACACGTTTGTCATATTTTTCCTTGATAAGTAATGCGGATTTTTTGGCCCATACAAGACTTTCAAGAAGAGAATTACTTGCAAGTCTGTTTCTGCCATGAACTCCGTTACAACAGGTCTCTCCTGCAGCAAATAGGTGCCTCATGGATGTTTGACCATTAAGGTCAACTTTGATCCCACCCATGAAATAATGCTGTGCAGGGACTACAGGAATAGGCTCCTTTGTAGCATCATAGCCTTCCTCAAGGCAATGCTCATAGATATGCTTGAAGTGGTTCCTTATCTCATCTTCAGGAATATGTTCCATAGACAGCCACACATGCTTCGAACCTTCTTTTTTCATCTGATGGAAGATTGCACTGCTTACAACATCCCTTGGCTGAAGTTCATCTGTAAATCTTTCACCATTACTTCCTAGAAGAATACCACCTTCGCCTCTTACAGATTCAGATATAAGAAAAGCTCGATCTGTTAAGAGATCAGTAGAAGGCCTAAGGGACTTACTTCCATCAAAATGCTCTACATACAATGATGAATGATCAGTGTACAAAGTAGTAGGATGTATCTGGATATAATCGGGATTCTCAAGCTTTATCCCATGCTTTAAGCATATGGCAAGTGCATCTCCTGTAAGGATAGGATAGTTGGTACTGTGATCAAACAGGCCTCCTATGCCACCGCATGCAAGGATTGTATAAAAGCTCTCTATAAAAACAATTTTCTTGCCATCATTGGTATCACAAATACCGTACTTGTCAGATAATTCACTTTCAGGTAAGGCTGTGCATACAACACCGTGGCAGCTTGAATCTCCCAGAATATTGCTTTTCTTTGTGATCAGATCTATCATAGTGACATTTTCATAGATTGACACATTAGGAAGCTTTTTAACAGCTTCAAGGAGTTTTGAGGTAATCTCCTGACCTGTTATGTCTTCGTGGAAAAGGATTCTTTTGTTGGAATGGGCTCCCTCTTTCGTGAAATCAAGGCTTCCGTCAGCATTTCTCTCAAAATCTGTTCCTATACTTATAAGATCCTTGATAACATCCTGAGATTGTCTGATCATCTGATCTACAGAGTCAGGATCATTTTCATAATGTCCGGCCCGCATAGTATCTTCAAAGTACGAATCGTAGTCAGCATCATCTCGCAGCATACATATGCCGCCCTGAGCCAGATAGGAATCACACTCAGTCACATTTCCTTTAGATATGATCGTGATATTGAGATTATCCGGAAGATTCATGGCTGCATACAGTCCGGCTACGCCGCTCCCTACGATCACTACATCAGTTTTTAAACTCTTTGCGCTATTCATAATAGTCCTCCATGCTGGGCACTTAAGTTTATACAACAGGCTCAGCGCAAATAGTATTTATATAAAAAATATTTAGGCGGTAACAGGTGTTTTTGCACTGCCAAGTTCCAGCATTCTCTCAAGGGGCTTGTCAGCAGCAAGTCTAAGCTCATCACTTACGCTGATAGTTCCTGTTTCGTTTAACAGGCAGTCACGGACTTTTTCCAAAGTTACTTTCTTCATGTTAGGGCATACCTGCTTTGCACCAACGAAGTAGAATTTCTTGCCGGGAGCTCTTTTCTCAAGCTCGTGAAGAACACCTGACTCTGTACATACGATGAACTCAGTAGCAGATGAATTTTCAGCATATTCAATTATCTCTTTTGTAGAGCCGGTGAAGTCAGCCAGTTCGCATACTTCCTGAACACATTCCGGATGAACCAGAACCTCAGCATTTTCATGTTCTCTGAAGGCTCTCTCAACGTCATTTGCTGTGATAGAAGTGTGTACATGGCAATAGCCGGGATTTAAGATCACATTCTTGTCAGGGCATTCTTCCTTCACAAAGCGTCCAAGATTACCATCCGGAATGAAGAAGATATTCTTGTTTGGAAGTGACTTAACAATATTCAAAGCATTGGAGCTTGTGACACATACATCTGAAAGAGCCTTGATCTCTGCCATAGAGTTGATATAGCAGACAACTGCAAGATCATCGTACTGCTCTCTCATCTGCCTTATCTTGTCAGCATCTACCATAAGAGCCATAGGGCATACAGCATTAAGATCTGGCATAAGCACTGTCTTATCAGGGCTTAAGATGCTGGCGGACTGTCCCATGAATGTTACGCCGCAGAATACGATAGTTTTGTGTGGGTTGGATTTGGCAACCTTGGCCAGATAGAATGAATCGCCAACATAATCTGCAATATCCTGTACTGCGCCGTCAACATAGTAGTGAGCCAGGATCACTGCATCCTTTTCCTTGGCAAGATCTCTGATCTCCTTTGATATTTTGTCCATAAACTCCTCCTGAATTTGCCTTTGTATATCAAAAAATAGTTTCAATGATTCTTAATTGGAGATGATACTACTACCTTTACAATAAGTCAAGACAAATGTAAAAATAGATATTTACACCTGACAAGACAGGTGTAATCACCGGTTAAAAAGTAGTACAATGTGGGTGCGCCAAGATTAGGAAAAGTAGGAAAAGTATAAAAGATAGTTATAGTAAAAAAGTTAGAGTCAAAGATATAAAAATCAAAGAAAATCTAAAGAAAAAGCTATAGATAACAAGGATAAACATAAAACTATAACAGAACTGATATAGTTAAAGAAGACAAAAGAATAATAAAAAGCTATAGCAAAAAGGACAAAGGAAATGGCTAAAAAAGAAGTAAAAACAAATGCAATGCGTATACTTGACACAATGAAGATCCCTTACAAGCATCACGAATATGAATGCAAAGAATTCGTTGATGGTATACATATAGCAGATTCTCTTGGACTTCCTCATGAGAAAGTCTTCAAGACACTTGTGACCGTAGGAGCAGATCATAACTACTATGTATTCGTGGTCCCGATCGCAGAGGAACTTGATTTTAAGAAGTGCGCAAGAGCAGTAGGTGTCAAGAATGTAGAGATGATACCTGTCAAAGATATCAATAAAGTTACAGGCTATATCAGAGGTGGCACAACTTCTATCGGAATGAAGAAAAATTATGTCACAAAGGTAGCCATACAAGCAAAGGAGCAGGAGACTATCTATATAAGCGGTGGACGTATAGGATCACAGCTGGAGCTGTCTCCGGATGATCTGT
>JAEEGI010025732.1_pt1 | contig 11382 bp, 6 predicted proteins | sample 8958751 | NCBI WGS metagenome assembly JAEEGI01 (sample SAMN16246545, study PRJNA631951) | gut metagenome | biome: gut microbiome; feature: rumen; material: KS-attached | host: Bos | place: Iran: Karaj | collected 2018-10 | reverse complement strand
GTGTGGTGGCGCACTGCAGCCGCAATCTCCCTGCCACGGTAGTTCAGGTTGTTCTCACTGAAGGCCCAATTGCCGCCCAGCGGTATCAGGCGTCGATTGTTGATGTAAATCCGCAATTTGGTGTCCTTGTCAACGGTCTTCACCTCGCGGATGCCCGCCTTGTAGTTGACAGCATCGCTCTGCACGCCATTAACCGTGAACGAGAAACTGGCATCATACAAGTAGGGCTCTCCATAGCCGTTGGGCCACCACAAGCGCATGCGTTGATTCTTGAGTTGAGTAAACTCATTAGGATCAAATGATTCCTCAACGGTCTGTCTGGCAGCAAGGGTTACTTGCTTCTCAAAACAAATGTCACCTATATGACCGTGCAGCGTTCCTGTTACAGCATGGTCGCTATGGTTAGTGAGCATCACGGCGGGCGTCATGGTAGCGAGTGTGTCGTTTTCGGCCAGTGTGGTCGTCACGATGGGATCGCTCACGGTCACGTCACTTGATGATGTGAGGTATACGTCGTCCCAAATGCCGATGTCACGTCCGCGGATGGTCGAAATCCAGTCCCAGCCGATGGTGGCATGGAACGTGGGGTTATCGGCACCGAGGATGCCACCGTTGAAGTCGGTATTCTTCTCGGTCTTGACCTTCACGCCTCCAGGATTGGCATTAGCAATGATGAGAACCTGCAATTCATTATTTTTCTCTTTCAAATAGGGGGTGATGTCAAATTTTCCACGCTTGAAGGCGCCCTCGATGCGTCCCAAATTAGTACCATTGAGTGTTACCTCGGCTTTCCAGTTGATGCCGTCAAAATTCAAGAAAACGCGCTTGCCCTCCATCTCAAGGGGCATATCAAACGATCGCGTATAGATGAAATCCCCGTTGAAGAACGACTCCGACGCCAGCATCAGGTTATCGTCGTGGTTCATGTCGGGCAGCGCTCCTGCATTGACGTAACTCGACAATACCGTCGCAGGCACAGTGGCAGTAATTGACGGCCATTTAAATCGAGGTTTTGTTGATGAATAGATGTGTGATGCTCGTTGCAACTGCCAGTCGCCTCCATTGAGCAGCCACTTGCCGTCTTGCCAGCCACACTCGTCATGTGCCTTGGCCAGCAGTCCCCCAGGACGATTGCCACCTATAGAGATTTCGCTTAGGCTAAATGGCTGATTGTTCTTGTTGGGCTCGATCATATTGATGCGTACATACCTGCCTCGGGCAGTTAGCGAGATCTGATCTTTCTTTTTACTCCAATTCCCTTTTGATTTAGATAGTTCTCCGACCGTTTGCCAGTGGATATTATCTTCGCTGACTTGAATGTTTCCGCTTGATGGCCTGTTCACCCACCACAAGTCAATCATGTTAAATTCGGTGCTGACTCCCAAATCTACGGTGACCCATTCATCTCTGGAGCCCAAGCTGCGCCAAGCGCTCACAAAGTGCTCAGCCGGCAGTATGCCTTTGGCTCGTGTTCCGCCTTTACGCATTTTGAGTTCAGTGATCGTCCAGTGGGCAGCATTGGGCGTTACCAACTCTATGCGCATGTGGGAGAATGGCTTCCCTCTCATGTTGAATGTATGGTCGATGTTGCGGGTGGGGAGCAAGTCACCGCCTGTGTTCTTGTTGGGGTCACTATGAACGCGTTGCCAGGAGGGCTTGCCAGGCAGTGAATCGCCTGCCCATTCATCGACCACTTTCCATTTCTTGCCGTTGGTAGAAGTGAGCAACCTGATTTTGAATCCCGTTGGCGCATCCTCGCGATAAGCCATGCTGCACACCATCTGCAACTCATCGATGTCGATGCTCATGTTCTCCCAGTCATATTGCAGCCAGGTATCGCTTCCCATGATAATATTGCTCGTCCACTCGTTGCCGTCGATGCAGGCTTCGCGCTTGTGTGGCGGCAGCGGTCCGTCGGGCGTGGTCACATCGAGCCAAGCGGGAGATTCTCGTTCGTAGATGCCGTCGGTGAGCAGTTGTGACGTCAAGTTAAAATCCCATGATGAGGATTGATAGACCGTGCGGAAGAGCGCGACATTACGGTATCCGTAGCCGTTGTCTTGTATCAGCGTGGGTCCGTAATACTCACTCGGATTCCCCGGATATTGCCCGATGGGGCGATTCATCACCTGTGCCGTGGCACCCAGTGCCAGTACCGATAATAAGATAAATATGAGTTGATTCTGTTTCATGATTTCTTGCAATTAAGTCGCAAATATACTCATTCTTTAGCAAATTTAAAACAAAACACTATCAGTTTCAAGAAAAAGCAGTACCTTTATGGTCAAATTTCAGATCAATTGATATGACGCTCAACCTTGACGCGCTAAATAATATAATCACATCAATCAACGATGCCCTGTGGGCCTATCTGCTGATAGGTGCCCTGATTCTGTGTGGATTGTATTTCACGATACGCACCCGATTTGTGCAGTTTACCATGATTGGCGACATGTTCCGTCAACTCGTGGATTCTTCCTCCAAGAGTGACAAAAAGCATATCTCCTCGTTCCAGGCCTTTGCCGTTTCGATGGCCACGCGCGTGGGCACGGGCAACCTGGCTGGCGTGGCAACTGCTATTGCGGTGGGTGGGCCGGGTGCCATCTTCTGGATGTGGCTGATTGCACTATTCGGCTCAGCAACGGCCTTTGTTGAGGCGACGCTTGCTCAGTTATTCAAGCGCCCAGCAAGTGACTCGTTCATCGGTGGTCCGGCCTATTACATCAGGCATGGTATGCACAACAAGTGGATGGCGGGATTGTTTGCGGTACTTATTACGCTCACCTTCGGCCTCTCCTATAATTCTATCCAAAGCAATGCCATCTGTGGTGCTTTGGATAAGGCTTTTGGGTTCAATCCGTTGGTAGTGGGTTCGATTATTACTGTGATAGCTCTGTTCATCGCTTTTGGTGGTATTCGGCGCATTGCCCACGTGAGCAGTGTCATTGTGCCTATCATGGCTATCGGCTACTTCATCCTTGCACTGTATGTCGTCATCTCGAATATCAACATGATACCTCATGTACTGCAATTAATTATCGAGAATGCTTTCGGCTTTGAACAAGTGGCAGGCGGCGGCTTGGGCATGACCATTATGGTGGGTGTCAAACGAGGTCTGTTCAGTAACGAGGCGGGCGAGGGTAGTGCTCCCAATGTGGCAGCCACGGCCGATGTCTCTCATCCTATCAAACAAGGTCTCATCCAGGCTCTCGGCGTGTTTACCGACACTTTGGTCGTGTGCAGTTGTACCGCTTTTATGGTGCTCGTCAGTGGGCTCTACAACACCGAAGGACTTGAGGGCATCCAGCTCACACAGGCCTCATTGGAGTCACAGGTGGGCAGTTGGGGAACAATCTTCGTGGCCATCGCCCTTTTCCTGTTCGCATTCAGCAGCATCATCGGCAATTACTATTATGGCGAGGCCAATATCCGTTTCTTGACCGACAAGAAGTGGGCTCTCACGGTTTTCCGCATTTTCTCGGGCGGTGTGTTCGTTTTCTTCGGTGCAGTGGCCAGCTTCGAGTTTGTGTGGAATCTGGGTGACCTCTTTATGGCTTTGCTCACCTTGTGCAACCTCATCGCTTTGGTTTTCCTCTGCAAGTATGTGTTTAAACTGCTTGATAACTATCGTGACCAGAAGCGCCGAGGCATCAAAAATCCTGTGTTCCACCGCAGTGACCTCCCCGAGGCAGCCGATGATCTGGAGAGTTGGGGATGATGACAAAAGATAAAACCAGAAGTTAAATCTATTGATTATTGACCAGAGACTTAGACAATGACTGGACTCGTTATAAAAAATACCGGCAGCTGGGTAACCGTACGTCTTGATGACGGAGAAACGGTGAATTGCCGCATGCGTGGCGTGCTGCGCCTAAAGGGCTTGCGCTGCACCAACCCTGTTGCCGTTGGCGATGTTGTTGACATCGAGGAGCATAGTGGCGACTCACCTGTGGTGGCCGATATCCAGCCTCGCAAGAACTATATCATCCGTCGTGCAAGCAACCTCTCCAAGGAATTCCAGATTATTGCCGCCAACCTCGACCAAGCAGTGCTCGTGGCGACCATTTTCAATCCCGAAACGAGTACCACCTTCATTGACCGTTTCCTGGCTACCGCCGAAGCCTATCAAGTCCCTGCCGTTCTCGTTTTCAACAAGATAGACCTGCTGATCACCGAGGAGTCACGCCAGTACCTTGATGAACTCAAGGTGATGTATGAGAACATCGGCTATCGAGTCATCACGATGTCGGCAGCTACGGGCGAAAATGCCGATGCTCTGCGCGCCATGCTCGCTGGCAAGGTGTCGCTTCTGTCGGGTAATAGCGGCGTTGGTAAGTCATCGATTATCAATCTGCTAGTGCCCGAAGCCCATGTCAGGGTGGGTGACGTGAGCCACACTCATCACAAGGGAATGCACACGACTACATTCAGCGAACTGCTGGACCTGCCCGGCGGCGGTGCCATCATCGACACTCCAGGTGTCAAGGCTTTTGGAACCATCGACTTTGAACGTGCCGAAGTTGCCCACTATTTCCCGGAGATTTTCCGTATCTCGGACAATTGCCGCTTCAACAACTGCACCCACACCCACGAACCGGGCTGCGCGGTGCTGCAGGCCGTGGAGAGCGGCGAGATTGCCTATTCTCGCTTCATGAGCTACTTGAGCATCCTCGACGAGGATCCCGACAACAAATACCGCAAGCCTTTTTAATAAACTTGCATCCTACAAGATGATTACCTGATTGACTCTTATCAACACTAATTATTTAAAATCTAAACAAACAATGAACAATCGTCTCAATTTCACCCTTTTGCTGCTGGTACTCCTGCTTCGAGCCAGCGCTGCCACTGCCGTCCCACCTACCGCTACAGTCCATAATACTACTTATGACTTCTACGTTGATGGTATCTACTATGACATCATCGGCAACGAGGCAACTGTCACCTGCAAACATTTGAGTGTTAATAAATATGGTATTTTCTCTATAAGGAGTGATTATCGTGGCAATGTGGTCATTCCTTCAACTGTAACCCACAATGGGACGACATACCCGGTCACCTCCGTCGGCTTCTCTGCGTTCTATGACTGCGATAGCCTGATGAGTGTGACAATACCTAATTCGGTTACCTCTATCGAGAGTGAAGCGTTCAGGGGTTGCCGTAGCCTGACCAGCGTGAACATCCCCAACTCGGTCATCTCCATCGGCCACGATGCGTTCTATGGCACCTCATGGTTCGATCATCAGCCTGATGGACTCGTATATGCTGGCCTGGTGGCTTATAAATATAAGGGAATAATGTCCGAAGGCACGAGTGTTACTATAAGAGAAGGAACATTAGGTATAGCAGACGGTGCGTTCTCTGGCTGCCGTGGCCTAACGAACGTGACTATCCCGAACTCGGTTACTTTCATCAGCGATTGGGCGTTCTCTGGCTGCAATAACCTGACGAGTGTAACCATCCCTAACTCGGTTACTTTCATTGGCGAATGGGCATTCAGTGCCTGTCGTGGCCTGACGAACGTGACCATCGGCAACTCGGTTACCTCCATCAGCTACGGGGTGTTCTATAACTGCAACAGCCTGACCAGCGTGACCATCCCCAACTCGGTCATCTCCATCGGCCACGATGCGTTCTATGGCACCCCATGGTACGATCATCAGCCTGATGGACTTGTATATGCCGGCCTAGTGGCTTATAAATATAAAGGAACTATGCCCGAAGGCACGAGCATTACTATAAGAGAAGGAACACTAGGTATAGCAGACGGTGCGTTCGATGACTGCCGTTACCTGGAGAGTGTGGCCATCCCCAACTCAATTACTTCCATCGGCAACCTTGCGTTCTCTGGCTGCAGTGCATTGTCGAGCGTGTCCATCCCCAACTCTGTTACCTCCATTGGTCACGGTGCATTCTATAATTGTAGTAGTCTGACGAGCATAACCATTCCTGACTCTGTCACCTCCATCGGTAGCCAAACGTTCTCTTGCTGCAGTGCATTGTCGAGCGTGACCATCCCCAACTCGGTTGTCTCCATCGACTATGGGGCATTCTATAATTGTAGTAGTCTGACGAGCATAACCATTCCTGACTCTGTCACCTCCATCGGTAGCCAAACGTTCTCTGGTTGCAGTGGATTGACTGACCTCATTTGGAACGCCCGGAATTGTTCTACTAACGGAGATATGGTGACCTCCAATTTAGAGCGGGTCACAATTGGCGATGAAGTAGAAGTGCTACCCTTATATTTTGCGAAAGGCTCAAAGATCACTTCCGTGACCATCCCCAATTCGGTTACTTCCATTGGCAACTCTGCGTTCTCAGGCTGCCGTGACCTGACAAGCGTGACCGTCCCCAACTCGGTCAATTCCATCGGCAACTCTGTGTTCGATAACTGCAGTAGTTTAACAACCGTGACCATCCCCAACTCGGTTACCTCCATTGGCAGCCGTGCGTTCTTTGGCTGCAGTGGCTTGACAAGTGTGACCATCGGCAACGCTGTCACCTCCATCGGTAACTATGCGTTTGATAGTTGCAGTGGCCTGATGAGCATCGTCATCCCCAACTCTGTTACTTCCATTGGTGACTGTGCGTTTTATGACTGCAGTGGCCTGAAGAGTGTGGAACTCCCAAACTCTCTTGTCGTCATCGGCAGGTTAGCATTTTGCGGCTGTACAAATATCTCGAAAGTGATGTTATTTAATCCAACCCCTCCATTATGTGCTACTGATATGACCACTTTTGACAACGATGTTTTTAATGTCGCCAAGTTATATGTGCCTAAAGAATCTGTCACTTTGTATAAAGCCTCAGACAAATGGGGGCAGTTCACTCACATCATTGGTGTGGATACTTCCAATTGACATTATTGCCAGTTCTCCGAGGTCTCGGAGATCTCGGAGGTCTCGGAGTTCTCGGAGGTCTCGGAGGTCTCTGATCAGCTAAATGCTAATTCATGACGATACGAAGTCGTGTGTGGGGCCTCAATGACTGGATATAGTTATTGAGGCTTTCTTGTGTCAATGCGGCATAGATATGGTCGAAACCACCGATGATGTCGATTCCCAGTGCCTTGTGCTGCAGGGCGCGCAGCCAGTAGGCATTGGTCTGCAGAGCACTCTCGTGTTCGCGTGCAATCCGCTGCTTCATGGCCATGAACAGGTCTTCGCTCACGCCGCTATAGAAGACTGCATTGACCGCATAATCGGCCCAGACAAGCATGCTGTCACGGTCGGCCAGGCTTGTCTCAAACTCGTAGTTAATCATCCAACGGTTATGGTAGATGGACAATGAGCCATCGGCCGCCACGTCGTAAGTACCATGCTTCTCATGGCGCAAGAAGGTCAACAGCGCCGTCCCCACCGATTCGCCCACGATATCCATCATAAACTCGTCGTCAAAACTGTATTTCTTGTCACCCATGATGGTGACGTAGATAGAAGACTTGGGGTTGCGCATGGGCAGTTCAAAGAAGTTGTCCACCATGCCCGTTGCCATGGCTGGACGGTAACCGCTACCGTAGGCCTCGCGCTTGCCGTTATCGGGCAATGATGCGAGATATTTCCTTATGAGAGGCCTTACCTCATCGACCGTGAAAGCGCCCACCAGCGAGAACGTGAAGTCGCCCGCGTTGGCCACCCGTTGGCGGTAAAGCTGCAATACGCGCTCTCCGTCAAGGTTGTCCACCTCCTCGGGGCGAATATTGCGGTACAACGGATTGCCCTGGTAGATGGTGCTGCCGATAGAGTCACTGTAAACTTTTTTGGGGTTATTGGCTGCTTGAGCCAGTTGGGACATGATACCGGTTTTGAGACCTTGAAATGCCTCATCATCGAGACTCACATCGGTGAAGTAGAGGTAGCACAGTTGCAGCAGGGTTTCAATGTCAGCACTCTGGCAGCCGCCATTGAGTTGCTCGTTGGGGTCGTTGAGAATGAAAGACAGCCCCAACTGGTTTCCGCTCAGCATGCGGTTAAGCTGGTTGATGGTGTGACCGCCTAGGGCACACTGCTCGACGACCTGGTCCATCAAGCGCACGTTGATGTCAGCAGCTCTGTCGCCGTAGGCCCACTGGCCACCCAGACTGAAAGCGTTGAACAGTACCTCATTGTTCTTGAAAGTGGTGGGTTTAAGCCGCACAGTAGCGCCATTGACCAGAGTCATCGTGGTAATGCCTGTTTCGGCATCATAGGTTTCGTTGATGATAGCGCCCTTGGCAGGTTCCACTGCGAGCAGTTTGTCTCCCGCCGACAAATCAATATAGGGCGATTGCGGGGTGGCAATTATGCGTCCAAAATGGGCTATCACGTCGCGTGAGGTGGGGTAGAGGCTCCGCCCCCCCATCGACTGTGGCCCGACAATGAGCACGCTCACGTTGTCCTTGCCGACAACAGAGCGCAGGTAATCGTTCACCTCATCGAGCGTGACACGCTGCACCTCGTCGATGAGCAGTCGCGACTCGGCCATCACGCCAGGGATATATCCGCCGTTGACATAATGGTCCATATACTCCTCGGCATAGTCACGACTCGTGCGGTTTGCGGCCTCGGCCTGCAGGTCGGCATACACGGCGAGTGCATTGCGGCGGGCGCGTTCCAACTCAGCGGCAGTGAAGCCGTGTTGCACGACGCGTGCAGCATGGGTAATCAATGAGTCCAGTGCCTCGAGCGAGCGGCCCGCCTTAACCATAGCTGCCAACGTGAGGGCATCCCGGGTGCGGGTGATCAGAAAACGGTGGTCGTTGGCCATGGCATAGTCGATGGGCGATGCAGCGGTGCGCACCATCTCGTCGAGGCGCTGAGTGAGCATCTCCTGCAACAAAGTCGTCACCACATGGTGGCGCAGGTAAACAGTTTGGTTGCGCTGCGCCATCGGTACCTGATCATGTTCAAACATCAGGTATACCATCGTGCTCGAGGCCTCAGGGTCGGTGCTAAGGGCATAGGTTACTCCACTATGATCGGGAATATAGCCTAACGCATCATCACGAGCGGGCACATCACGCTTGGGGATTGTCCTCATCGTCTGCTTGAGCATGCGCTCCATGTGGTCGGCATCAAAGTCACCCACAATGACTACAGCCTGATTGTTAGGGCAATACCAGCGGTGGTAGAATGAGAGAAGTTGGCCACGCGTCACATTCCGTATCACGCTCATGTCGCCGATGGGGATGCGATGGGCATAGCGGCTCCCTGATAGCAGGATGGGCAGGGTGTTCTCATAGGTGCGCATCGTCTGGTCGGCATGCATGCGCCATTCCTCCTGAATCACGCCGCGTTCTTCCTCGATGGCACGGTCGTCGAAATTGAGTTCGCACGACAAGTCCTTCAACATCAGCAACACGGAGTCAAGTAAACTGGCTCGGTCGGTAGGCACATTGGAAAACTGGAAGCGCGTGTCGTCAAATCCCGTCGAGGCATTGATGTCGCGACCATAGGAGACACCGTTGCGCTGCAAAATCTCCACCATCTCGATGCCGGGAAAGTTGCGGGTCCCCTGGAAGGCGATGTGCTCGATAAAGTGCGCCAGGCCGCGTTCGTCATCGCCCTCGACGAGCGAACCGGTATTTTGCAAGAGCCAGAACTCGGCCCTCCCTTGTGGCTGGCTATTGTGACGGATGTAATAGGCCATGCCGTTGTCCAGTCGCCCGATGCGGAGTTCGGGGTCAACAGGCAGTTCCTGCTCCTTACCTGCCGCAGCCTGCCACACGGCAAGCACGGCTATCACCACCAGTATCCATCTGTTCATTGCTGCCACTTGTCGTTAGTCTTTACAACTACTCACTCTGGAACAAGGCTTGTTTCTCCTCGTTGAAAATGACCGTGTCGCTGGTGACGACGCAATCCAGTGGACGGTCATGCGGTTCAACGGGCACCTCGTCCACGAGCTGGAAATCACACGCCACACCGATGGTGGGGCAGGACGTAGTGCTCAGCAGGCGGTCATAGAAACCCTTGCCACGGCCCAGGCGATTGCGATGGGCATCAAGCGCCACAGCGGGAACGATGATGAGTTCAAGACATGACGGGTCTACACCGTCACCCACGGGTTCGCCGATGTGGAACTTGTTGTTGTCGTCCAGACTCTGCGAACCATGGTAGGGCACGATTTCCAGATCATCACCCTTGACGCGAGGCAGGTAGATGTTCTTGCCATCGTCCAGCCACTGGTTCACACTCTTGTGAGTGGGCAGTTCATCGGGCAGCGACCAATAGCACAAGATGTTGCTGACCTGCCGCCATACAGGCATCGACCGTATTGTGTTAAACACCATGTCGGCTTCTACCTCCCGCACTGCAAGTGGAGTGATTGCCTTCAGCTGCTTGATCTGCTGTCTAAGTTCCTTCTTCGTCATTGTAGCGTAGATTATTGTTTTAAGTTCGTTTTATCGTTGCAAAGGTAGCGCTTTTTTCCTTTGTTGTTACCCGTAAGCGGGTATTTGTGGAAACAGGGCCAAGATTTCTGCCCATCAATCGTCATCCTTTTGCATTATTAGAACAATCGAATAATGTACAATTTATTTGTCAGAATCAATTATTATATATACTTTGCACGATAGTAAATAACTTTCTTATACTGAATTGACTACATTGACCAAATCATTCATTGTATAAACTTTTAATACTTACATTTTATGAAAAAATTAACCTTATTTTTATTAACCGTTCTAGCTTTGGCGATGAGCGCCCAGGCTGGCATGTTGCGTCTGAACAGCAACGACCATCACCAACTGAACAAAAACAAAATTGCAGGTCCCTGCATGACTCAAGATCAGGCCAACGACCTGATGTCATCATTCAGCAGGGTCATCACCACCATGCCTGAGGGCGAGTTGAGAACCTATAAGCGCACTGGCGGCCAAGGAATGTTTGCCAATAATGATCAAATTGGCCTTGATGTGCAGAGTGGCAAAATGGACATCGTCTTTGCCGACGACAATGTTGTTTACATGAAGAATATCATCTTCAATTGCAACATCAACTATGGGGCTAGCTGGGTACAGGGCCATCTCAGCGATGATGGAACTACCATCACTGTGCCAATGGGACAGTCCATCTTCTATAGTGAATTTGACCAGACTGACTTGGTTTTGTGCATGGGTTCCACCGAACTTGTGCTTGTCGACGGCCAACCCGACCACGTTGATTTCACAATTGATGAGAGTGTCACCGAGGTAACCTATATCATTGACGGCGACATCATCACGCTGCAGGGAACCGAGGGCTCTAGCGAGACCGGCCAGGATTTGAGCCGCTGGGGATTTACACCTTCAAGGCCAACGACTTCCCCAACGAGTTGAACGAAGATGTTACCGAGATTCCCTCGTCAATCTTCTTCAACAGTTGGAACATGTCGACCTATGGTGCTTATCTATATTATGAT
>JAEEGI010025731.1_pt1 | contig 11383 bp, 5 predicted proteins | sample 8958751 | NCBI WGS metagenome assembly JAEEGI01 (sample SAMN16246545, study PRJNA631951) | gut metagenome | biome: gut microbiome; feature: rumen; material: KS-attached | host: Bos | place: Iran: Karaj | collected 2018-10 | reverse complement strand
GTCCTTGAACGGTTCCAATAGGAAATCCACAAATGGCGTATTGTCAAGGATGCCGTGGACATAGGTGCCCATGCACTTGCCATCAACGAGATAGCCGTCTTCGCGTCCGCTATCGAGATGCAGCAAGGGTGACGCCTTGGCATCGCCCACGGGATGAGTCTCGCCCTGATGAATCTCATAACCTTGCCCGTACTGACAAGTCACTTGGCGCGTCTGCTTGTTGCCGTTCATTGTGGTAGTCGTGGGCAGCAGACCCAATCCCGGCAAACGCTCGATGTCGCCCTCAACGTGATCAGGATCAAGCACTTCCATGCCCATCATCTGATAACCGCCGCAGATACCCAACACGGCCGCACCCTCGCGATGTGCCCTCACGATGGCCTGGGCACAACCATTACGGCGCAGTTCGTACAGGTCATGAAGGGTTGATTTGGTGCCTGGCAGGATGATGATATCAGCTTTCTTGATATCTTCGGTATTGTTGGTGTAGAATAGGTGAACCCGCGGGTCACGCTCCAGCGCGTCAAAGTCGGTGTAATTGGACAGGTGTCGCAGCATAACAACGGCCACATTGACCTTGCCACGCTCGGCCTGCATCGACTTCTGAGCCAGCGCCACGCTGTCCTCCTCCTCGATGTAAATGTCCTTGTAATAAGGGATAACGCCCAGCACGGGAATGCCGCAGATGTCCTCCAGCATTTTGCGGCCTTCGTCGAACAGGCGCATGTCGCCACGGAACTTGTTGATGATGATGCCCTTGATGAGGCGGCGGTCCTCGGGGGTCTGCAAGGCGATGCTGCCATAGACCGAGGCAAACACCCCACCCCGGTCGATATCGCCCACGAGAATGACGTCGGCACGGGCGTGACGTGCCATGGGCAGGTTCACCAGGTCGGTATCACGCAGGTTAATCTCCGAGATGCTGCCCGCGCCTTCCATCACGATGGGGTTAAAACGGGATGCCAAACGGTCGAAGGCATCGCACACCTCACGGCGATAATCGATGTCCGACGTACCACGGCGCCAGTAGTCGTAGGCATTCTTGTTGCCGATGGGCTTGCCGTGCAGGATGACCTGCGAGGTGTGGTCGCTCTGTGGCTTGAGCAGCAACGGATTCATGTCGGTGTGGCAAGGGATACCTGCAGCCTCGGCCTGAACGGCCTGGGCTCGCCCAATCTCAAAACCCTCGGGGGTGGCATAGGAGTTCAACGCCATATTCTGGGCCTTGAACGGGGCTGGACTGTAACCGTCCTGCTTGAAGATGCGGCAAAAAGCAGCGGCAACGATGCTCTTGCCCACATCGCTGCCCGTTCCGGCAAACATCACAGGGTGTAATCGCTTGATGGTGCTCATTCTTTCTCGTTGGCTAAAACAAACAGATAATCAGACAGGCGGTTCATCATCACCAACACATCACGGTTAACGGGATGTTCACGATTCAGCGACCACAGGCGGCGTTCCACCGTGCGCGCCTGCGTGCGGGCCAGGTGGATAAACGCGGACAGCTGTGAGCCCCCTCCAGGCACGACAAAACCGCCCTGAAAGTTGGCTTGGTCGATGGCCTGCTCCAACTGTGCTGTAATTTCGGCGGCATGGAGTTCACGCGGATTGACGCTCCCGTCGGGCGTGGCGATGTGGCTCATGACCGTCATCAGCTCACGCTGCACGGACAGTATAATTTGTAGAAAAGTAGAATTTTGCGTCTCATCAAGCATCGACCGCACAACCCCCAAATAGGCATTCAACTGGTCAATCTGCCCATTGGTCTCGATGCGCAGGTCATCCTTCGGGACCCTCACCCCTTCACGCAGGCTGGTCATGCCCTCGTCCCCTGTCTTGGTATATATCTGTTTCATATTTAGTTCTTAGTTTCTGGTCCCTAGTTTCTAGTTTCGTTCAATGTAGAGACAACTCTCTAAACTCTAAACTCTAAACTGCGAGCGCAGCGAGCATCTCTAAACTCTAAACTCTAAACTCTAAACTGCGAGCGCAGCGAGCATCTCCAAACGTGATACAAATGCGTATAGCTTGCCAGGACGTTCTTGTAGCGGATGACTGGCGTTGGCACGGGTTCGCCCTTGGCATTATAGACCTGAGTCGCCGATTGTGGCGGCTCTCCCAGGAATTGCGTGTAGTGGAACTCATGCCCGCGGTACTCCTTGCCATCAAGCGTGAAGCGGCGGTATCCCAGCGACAGCTTGCGGTCAGCCTTGCGGGCCGTGATGGTATAAGGCAACACGCCACACATGGGAAACTCGCCCTCATCGGTGACAATCTTCTCGCACAGGTACATCATGCCGCCGCATTCGGCGATGATGCGGCCACCGCGCTCGGCATACTGCCTGATAGCCTGTCGAGTCGCCTCGGCTTTAACCAAGGCGTCAAGGTGTTTCTCGGGATAACCGCCTGGCAGGTAGAGCAGCGCCACATCGTCAAGGTACGGCACATCACACTCGGGATCAAAGAACGACACACACTCCATCAGGTCTATATTCTCCTGATAAATGAAGGAAAACGACTCATCGTTGCGGGCTATCAGGGTTCGCCCTGCCTGTTCTTCCTTTTTGCAAGGCGATGTGCACTCAGGCTGGCCTGCTGCCCTGCCTTCGTTCGTCAGTTCCAAGAGCCGTTGCCATTGCACATTCTTTTCCAGGAGTTCGACCAGGAGATTGCTTTCGGGCTTCTCGCTGAAGTCCAGCCCCAGGTAGCGTGAGCCCTGTTCAAGTTCGGCCTTCTTGGGCAGATAGCCATAGCACGCCACGCCCAAGTCGTCACACACCTGCTGCAACATGGCGAAATGCCTTGCCGAGCCCACACGATTGAAGATCACGCCGCTGATGCGCACGTCCTTACGGAAGTTGATGAAACCCGAAATGAGCGCCGCCATCGAGTAGGCCGCCGACTTGGCATCTACCACCAACACAACAGGCAGGTCCAGCACACGTGCAACCTCGGCAGAAGAACCCTTGTCGCGATCATAGCCGTCATACAAGCCCATCATGCCCTCCACAACGCACACATCGGCATCCTTGCCATAGCGGTCATACAAGTCCCGCACATGCTCAGGCGTGGCCATAAACGTATCCAGATTTACACTCGCACGGCCACACACCGCAGCATGAAACTTGGTGTCGATATAGTCAGGCCCGCACTTAAACGGCTGAACCCTATACCCCTTGCGCACAAACAACGCCATCAGCCCCCGGGCAATCGTCGTCTTGCCCGAGCCGCTGTTAGGCGCCGCTATCATAAATCCACGTCTCATACAACCCACAAAATTAGTGAAAAAATACGGATTTCAAGCCTATTCTTCATCGTTTTCCCACCACATTCCCACCTCATGTAAAACCATAACACCAATACTATCCTCAATATAAAAAAGTCCCGAAGTGAAGCATGTGCGTGAGTGCAGTAGGGAACCACTAAATAATCATTAAAGTATGATTATTTGTGTATGTGTATGATATAGAGTATATTTGCGATAATTATTTGTCATAGCCAATAACCATTAACTTTTTCAAACTTATGAAGAAAGTATTTTTCGCTTTATTTGGAATTGCTATTGCATTGAGTATCAGCGCAGAAAAGGTTGGCGAGCCGACATCGCCTCTTGCCCGGGATGGACAAATTGAGCAAAATCTACGCTTGGCCAAGGCGCCCACTGTTCCCTCAGACTTGTACGTTGAGCCCGGTACACATAGCTGCGTAGTCACCTGGAACGATGAAGAAAATAGTGCATGGAATCTACGCTACAGGTTGTATTCTGAGGACCCTGTTTTGCTACATTCTTTGAATGGCAGTAGTTACACAGGCAGCTATGCCGATGTCACCCTACCCGCACCTTGGGGTGGTGTCAACACGCGTGCTGGAAATGGCGCAATTTATGTTAAGAACAATTATAATGGAGTTGCTCGAGGAACTCTCACCTACACCATTCCCGAAGGTTATTCCAATGATTTCTTCACGTTGTTGATCACCTCGGGCTCAGGCACTTATGGTACTGGCAACTTCACGGTTTACACCCCACAGACTGCTGACGTGGGCCACTATTTCTCGGGCGGTGAGACTTATAAATGGCTTGTGAAAGCCAGCTCCGGTGAGAAGATAACCGTTTACTCGACCGATCAGAATTATTCGCCCGATATCGCCTTGATTGCCGTTTATTCGGGAGACGCTACCGAGATGAAGCTGATGGCCAGTGGGTGGAACTATGCGAACAACCTCGACAAGACGACTTACACCATCGAGGACCTTGAGACCGAGACCGATTATGAGGTACAGGTACAAGCAATCGGCAATGATGGCAGTTTGAGTGACTGGACAAGGTCTGACGTCTTTACCACTCTTGCCGAAGAGCCCATTATCCCTGTGGTTCATATCTTGGGAGACATTGACGATCAGGCATGGTCTCCCTCTGTCGGAACCAAGATGGAATATGATGCCGAAAACGAACTTTACACCGCAACCATTTACGTGGAAGCTGATAGGACCTTCGGCTTCTCGACTGAGCTTGATGATAATGGAGACATGGGTGGTTGGAACTACCTTTTGCCTTACCGCTTCGGTCCCGTGAGCAATGATGGCATCTTTGTATTAACAAATGAGTATATGGGCCAGTCCCTGCCTTTGACCTTTGACAACTATGGAGATATCCGTATTTTAAGTTCAGGCGAGTATACGGTAACCGTCAGCTTGGAGGAAAACTACATTATCGTTGGAAAGATTGGTGGTACCGAGCATGAGTATATAGTCGGCGACGTCAACCACAACGGCAGCGTTACAATCTCAGACGTGACTGACCTAATTGATTATCTTTCAGGCGCTACCGTTAATGTCTGTGAGATTTGCGCAGACGTGAATGGCAATGGCGAAATCACAATTGCCGACGTGACGCTTCTCATCGACAATCTGTTAATTGGAGATTAACCCACCAACTGAACCCGAAATAACGTATCAAATAATCCCTCGTGCCCATTTAGCACGAGGGATTATTGTGTTATCGAGGAGTGAAAAATTCCCGTTCTATATGATTAATTGCGCGGAATTTAGGTTTATTAGGTGGGGGTTACATGCCGATGGATTTGACGGTGGACTCGAAGGCGTCGCGGTCGCCGATGGCTCCGTTCTTGATTTTTGCGCGGTAGTTATAGATGGTGTTGACCGAGTAATGGAGGAATTCGGCGATGCGGCTGCTGTCCTCGATGCCCAGGCGGATGAGGGCGAAGATGCGGATGTCGGTGTTGAGCACGCCCGGCTCGGTGAGCGTGATGCGGCACTCGGGCCGTAATAGGGCATTGAAATCATCGACAAAATTGGGGAACAGGTGAAGGAAGGTGCTGTCGAACATCTCATACAATTCTGTCAGATTCTTGTCCCGGTGCTCACTGTTGTTGGTGAACTTGTAAAGTGCATCCAGGTCGCGGCTCTTGACCATCTTATTGATGCGCTTGCGCATTTCGTCCAGGCGGTCGATGTAGAATGAACAGAGGTGAATGAAGCGGCCCACATATTCGTCCTTGACACGGTTGGACTCGTTGAGCTGGGTATTGGTCTCATGCAGCCTACTATTCAGGTCAGACAACTGGGCGTTCAACTGAGCCAGCTGGGTATTGCTCTCACTCAGTTCGTTACGGGCCAGAGCGAGTTTCTTGCGTTGACTATTGCTATAGAAGAGGATTCCCAGGAACAAGGCTGCCAGCAGAGTCGATACGACAGCGAGAACGAGCAACAGGCGGTTGGCCCGCTTGAGCGATGCCTCATAATTGTCGCTGATGGCAGTCAAGACGGGAGAAATCTGGTTGTTGCGCTTCAAGGTGTTGAACTTGCTGGCGCACTGCCAAGCGAAATGGATGTAGCGGTAAGCTCGGTCAATGTCGCCGTCCCCCATGAGCAGGTTAGCCAACTCCCACATGGCGCCCTGGTCCATCACGGCATTCTCGACGTCACTCAATGCCGACTGTGTGACCCAGTAACGCGCCTGTACCGAGTCGCCCAGCAGGGCATAATCCAGATAGCGGTAAAACGACACGATGGCATACTCGTGCGACCCTTTCTTGACCTGCTTGAGGCGCATGTCGCTATAACTGAGGGCTCCCTTGCCATCGCCCGCGCTGAAGCGTTCCAACTCTTTCAACTGCAGCGCCTCGTCGTCGTTCATCGACACACCGGCCGTATCGATCATGCTATTGTAGCGACCGTGCCTGGCATAATACTCCTCTTGCAGGTGCGGCACCTTGCAATAATAGCCCAATTCACCGTACAGGTGGGCCAGCGTGATGTAATAGCGGCGCTTGTTGCTGGCATCGGTAATATGCTCGCCATCAATGGAGTTCAATATATCCATTGCCTCGTGATACATGCCCGACTCGGTACACTGGTAGGCCAACAGCAGACGGCACTCATCGGCGCGGATGGGGTCGTTCAGCCGCTCGGCCAGCACGATGCAACGGCCAATGTAATGGATGGCCGAGTCGCTCATGTAAGGCTTATACTCGTCATACAAGTGGCGGCACATTTCATACTGCACCTTATTGTCATCGGTAACCTCAAGGGCCGTCTTATACTTGTGAATGCGATTCTCGCGTTCCTGCACATAGCGATCAGTCATCTCTATCGCCTTGTCCAGTTTTCTATACTCCTGCTCCAGATCTATATTGTCTGCCGCCATCACATTCATACATGACAACAGCAACAAGAGCACAAATATGATGTTCCTCTTCATTGACTTCAGGGGGGTTAATTGCTAAGCGCTGCAAATGTAAATGTAATATCCCGCATGGACAATAAAAAGTAGAAAAAGTTGGCAAAAAATGACGTTTTTCACCGAAAACAAGACTACATTTTAACCACTTTTTAACGATTGGCGATTTTCTGCAAACATTTGGTGGTCAGACAACTAAAAAAATCAAGTGGACTAAATCATCCACTTTTTTGTTTTTGATGTGCATAAGCCATTCTTTTATTCTATATTTTTGCGATGTGACTCGCAACCGTCACGAGGGTTTTTCCCTCGACAAATAATCATCCAACTAAAACCAACCAACGAAATAACCAATCAATTTTTATCAACCAAAACAAATGTAACATGAAAGAGAAAAGATTACTTTCACTGCTGTTGACAGTCATGCTGTCCATAGCGGCATTTGCACAAAATCAGACCTTCACGGGCACCATCGTTGATGTCAACGGTGAACCCGTGATTGGTGCCACGATTGTGCAAAAGGGAACGTCGAATACGGTAGTTACCGACTTCGACGGCAATTTCTCCATCAACGCACCCGCCGGTGCTGAGTTGGAAATCAGTTATGTTGGCTTCGGCAAGCAGACCGTGGTTGCCGGCGACAACATGCACATCATCCTGACCGAGGACGCCGAGTTGCTTAACGAGGTGGTTGTTATCGGTTACGGTGTGCAGAAAAAGAGCGTTGTGACCGCGTCGATCGCCAAGGTCAGCTCTGAAGACCTGGCTGGCAAGACCCGCCTGCGCGCCGAGGATGCCCTGAAGGGTATGGCCGCTGGTGTCAACGTCACCTCTTCATCTGGTCAACCCGGTGCACAGTCGATGATCCGCATCCGTGGTATCGGTACCATCAACGACTCCAATCCTCTTTACATCATTGACGGCATGCCCACCGACCAGTATGGTATGGAGAGTGTTAACCCCAATGATATCGAGAGTATTGAGGTGCTGAAGGATGCCGCATCGGGCGCCATCTACGGTGCACGTGCAGCCAACGGTGTTATCCTTGTGAGCACCAAGAAGGGTAAGATGGGCAAAGCCAACATCAACTACACCTTCTCCTATGGCTGGCAGAACCCCTGGAGAAAGCGCGACGTGACTGGCGCTACCGACTATGCTATCTTGCAGAACGAGCGCCGTGTGCAGAACGGTCTGTCTCCCGAGTATCAGGATCCTTATAACCTGGTTGATGCCAACGGCGACAAGATCGTGGGCTTCGGTACCAACTGGCAGGACCTGCTTTTCAACAAAAATGCTCCCATCATGCAGCATGACGTGAGCGTGAGCGGTGCCTCCGAGAAGGTGAACTACTACCTCTCGCTGGGTTACTATGATCAGGATGGTATCGTTGGCGGTAACTACGGACAGTCCAACTACGACCGTCTCACGCTGCGCTCAAATACACAGTATAATGTGCTGGACGCATCAAAAGAGCGCAATTTCCTCAACAAACTTGACTTGAATGTCAATGTGGCCTATTTGCGTGTACACTCTACCGGTATCGGCACCAACTCAGAGTATGGCTCTGTCTTAGGTTCTGCCCTCTACATGTCGCCCTTGTTGGCTCCCACCGCCGTCAACTGGACCGATGACAATGGCGTGGCACACAAAGTGGCCGATGACCTCATCGCCAATTTTGCCTCCTATGACCTGCCGCGTGACGTCAAGGGTAACCCCTACACCATCCCAGGCTCCTTCGGCACCTATCAGGAGATGAACAACCCCCTTGCGATGATGACCCTTAACCCCACCCGTGGCTGGTCACATAAGTTCGTGCCCAAGTTTGCTTTCGACCTGCAGCTCTGGGACAACTTGAAGTACCACTTCTCCTATAGCGCCGACCTCTCCTTCTATGGCAACAGCGGCGGCACCACCACCTATTATTATCTGTCGGGTAACAACCGTGCTGAGCACACCAGTGCCAGTGTCTACAAAGGCAATAACACGTTGTGGCAGATAGAGAACACCCTGACCTATGACGAGGTCTTTGGCAAGCACTCTATTGGTGTGGTGCTTGGACAGTCGGCCCTCAAATACAAAGGCGACGACCTGAGTGGATGGCACTGGGGTCTGGTCAATGTCAACAAGCCCTATATCAACTATACCAACGGCGTGATTGAATACACTAAAGACGGCGATGGCAATGTCACAGGCGCCACCGTTCCCTACGGTGTGGGAGGCAGCATGTATACCCAGCACCGCATGTCATCACTCTTCGGCCGTGTCAACTACAACTACGACGAGCGCTATATGTTCCAGGCCACTGTGCGTCGTGACGGCAGTAGCCGTTTCGGAACGAACAACCGCTACGGTACCTTCCCCTCCGCCTCTGTGGGATGGAATGTGACCAACGAGACCTTCATGGCATCCACCCGTTCCTGGCTCACCAATTTGAAGGTACGTGCCAGCTGGGGTAAGAATGGTAATGACGGTATCGGCGACTTCGCCTATACCACCCTCACCGCGATGGGCAACAACGTGTTCTTCGGCAAGATCGCACAGAAGAACATCGGTTCAAAGGCCGACAAGACCGCCAACCCTGACCTCAAGTGGGAAGAGAGTGAGCAGACCGATTTAGGTCTCGACTTTGGCTTCTTCGACAACGCCCTCACCTTCACCGTTGACTACTTCATCAAAAAGACCAACGGTATGATTATCACCATGCCCATCCCCTCCTACGTGGGTGAGACCAAGCCCCTTGGCAATGCTGGTGACATGCAGAATAAAGGTGTGGAGTTTGAACTGGGTTACAAGTGGCACATTGCCGATGCCAAGTTTCATCTCAAAGGCAACGCTTCCTATCTGAAGAACACCCTGAAGAACTTAGGTAATGACACCGGTTTCCTCCCCCTCGACGGCGTTCAGGGTATCTCCGGTGGTGGCACACGCGCTGAGAATGGTCAGCCCTTCCCCTTCTTCTATGGCTATAAGACCAACGGCATCTTCCAGACCACAGAGGAAGTCAACGCCTATACCAATGCCAATGGCGGTCTGATACAGCCCAGTGCCCGTCCGGGCGACGTGCGTTTCGTCGATGTCAACGGCGACGGTGTCATCAGCGATGACGACCGCACCAATATCGGTAACGGTACCCCCTCATGGACCTTCGGTCTCAACTTCAACGCCGAGTGGAAAGGCTTCGACTTCAACGCCTTCTTCCAGGGTGTGAGCGGCGCCGACGTGTTTGACGCCACCTACCGCACCGATGTCTTCTCCGGCAACTATCCCACCTGGATGTTAGGCCGTTGGACAGGTCCCGGCACATCCAACAAATACCCCCGTCTGTCTCTCGGCGACGCTGTCAACTGGCAGATGTCAGACATTTATGTCTGCGACGCCTCCTACCTGCGTCTGAAGAACATCTCACTGGGTTACACTCTGCCACGCAGTCTCACTCAGAAAGTGATGATTGAGCGTCTGCGCTTCTACGTGATGGCCGACAACCTCTTCACCTGGACCAAATACTGGGGTTTCGACCCAGAGATCGGTTCTGGCGGCACCTCCCTTGGTGTAGACCGCGGTATCTATCCACAGGCACGCACCCTGGTCGTAGGATTCAATCTTTCATTCTAACCCCCAAATATATCTCACAATATGAAAACAACTCAATCACTGGTATTAGGAATGATGGTTTCTGCCGCGCTGCTGACCACCAGCTGCAGCGAGGACTTTCTCAACGTGGAGAAGCCCGACGGTGAGCCTCTCGAGGAATACTATAACAGCAAAGAACATATAGAAGAGGCGGTCATCGCCGCCTACGACCCCATCCACTGGCACGACTGGGGACTCGATCAGTATAATGCTTATAATATTGACTCAGAAATCATGGGTGACGACTTCTGGGTAGGTGGCGCCAACTATCAGGACATGTTGCACTGGCACATGCTTGGCAATTTTGAGTCTACTGCCGACCAGACCCTGAGCACCCTTTGGACGATAGACTACTCAGGTGTGAAGCGCTGCAATGACGCACTGAAATATCTCACTTGGGTGGAGTTAGACCCCAGTTATGAAGCCTCTTGTGAGATGCAGGTGCGCGGACTGCGTGTCTTCTACTACAACAACTTGTGGCATCTCTTCGGCAATATTCCTTTCTATCTGGAGAACCTGACCGCCAGCACCAATTATACCGCCCCGCAGCTCAAGGCTGATGAGGTTTATGAGCAGTTGATCACCGAGCTGGAGCAAGTCATCGACTCCAAGGTGCTGCCCATGAAATGGGATGACAACAACGCCGGACGTGTGTCGCAGGCCATGGCCATCATGATGTATGCTGAGATGGTGACCTATCAGAATGACACAGAGCGTTTCTTCAAAGCCCTCGGTTATCTGAAAGACCAGCTCATCGGTCAGGGCAAATACGCCCTGTATCCCGACTTCCGCGGCATGTGGCTCACCGATGGTGAATGGTGCAGCGAGTCAATCTGGGAGATCAACTACGACCAGACACAGTCGGAGCGCGACTGGGGGTCAGGACTTGCTGTTGGCGGTATGGTGATCCCGACGCTGATCTCACCCAACGACTGGCACAATGGTGACGGATGGGCCGAGGATGGCAACCAGGACGGATGTGGATTCCTTCCCATGCGACTCCGCACACTCCAGATGTATGACGCTGAAGACACCCGTATCGCCGGTACGGTG
>JAEEGI010025729.1_pt1 | contig 11383 bp, 8 predicted proteins | sample 8958751 | NCBI WGS metagenome assembly JAEEGI01 (sample SAMN16246545, study PRJNA631951) | gut metagenome | biome: gut microbiome; feature: rumen; material: KS-attached | host: Bos | place: Iran: Karaj | collected 2018-10 | reverse complement strand
CCTTGGACGTACCTTGGACGTACCTTGGACGTACCTTGGACGTACCTTGGACGTACCTTGGACGTACCTTGGACGTACCTTGGACGTACCTTGAACGTATCTTCCCCGAACCTTCCCCGTAGCTACTCCGTTCCTACCCCGTAGCTACCCCGTATCTTCCGGCTTACTTCTCCGTATCTTGAACGTATCTTGAACGTATCTACTCCATACCTTTCGGCTTGGTACTCCCTTGACATCCCCTTACTTTCGGCTTACCGTCGGCTTACTTAAATATAGCTTGCCTCTATGTAAAATCTACCTTGATACGAATAATCAACTTTCAAGTTTCAAATTTCAATTAAATAAAAATGTCAATTGTCCATTGTCAATTGTGAATTGCTCAAGTTTTTCAACTTTCAGCTTTCAATTCTCAACTAAAAAAATTGTGAATTGTTTAAAATCACATCAGCAGTCCAAGTTCATTCAGGAATATAAGAATGATGCAGGCTGGTGCGACGTATCTCACGCAGAGGCGGAAAATGCCATACATTGGTTGCTTAAGAGTGCCGTTGTTGGTTAGTTCGGCTTTCAGAAGTCTTTCGTTTACAATCCAGCCGGTGAAGATTGACAAGATTAGCGCGCCTATAGGCATAATGAACTTGGCTACAAGAAAGTCGAACAAGTCGAAGAAGCCCATTCCGTAGATTTTTACGTCGCTCCAGATTCCGAACGAGAGAGCGCACGCTATTCCCAGAACAAAACACACGATTGTAACGATGACAGATGCCGTTGTGCGGCTTGTTCCAAACGAATCGATAAAGAACGATACTGGCATCTCGAGCATCGAGATTGATGATGTTATGGCTGCCATCACAAGCAGAAAATAGAACATCAGAGAGAAAAGGTAGGCAAGCACCGGAGCACCTCCAAATACCTGCTGGAACACGTTGGGAAGGGTGATGAACACAAGCGACGGACCTTCGTTGGGCGACAGACCGTCGACCGAATAGACTGCCGGGAAGATTATCAGGCCAGCCATTATGGCCACAAGAGTGTCTATCGAAGCCACGCTCACGGCATTCTTTACCAGATTGACATCCTTGCGGAAGTAAGAGGCGTATGTGCACAGACAGCACAATCCAACGCTGAGCGAGAAGAATGCCTGTCCCATGGCTGAGAGTACGACCGAACTCGTAACCTTGCTGAAATCGGGCTTGAAAAGGAACTCAAGACCTTTGCCTGCGCCGGGAAGCGTCATGGAGTAGACGGCAAGCACGAGTATAGAGACGAACAGAATAGGCATCATGATTTTTGCACCTCGCTCAATACCTTTCTGAATGCCCATGGCAACGATGGCGCAGTTTAGGGCAAGCAGAATGAAGAGCCAGATGCACGGCTTTACGGGGTCGGAAGAGAACGACTGAAAATCGGCCGTGTATTCGGCTGCTGTCTTTCCGGCAAAGCCGTTTGCTCCGGCAACGAAGGCGTATTCGAGTGTCCAGCCCGAAACAACGGCATAGTAACTCAGCACCAGAAAACCCGACACGACGGGAACCAAGCCCATCAGCCGCCACCATTTCTTGCCGCCGCTCATCTTCTCGAAGGCATTGCCCACGGCGCATTGTCCGTATCGTCCTACGGCAAACTCCGAAATCATTACCGGAATGCCGAGGATGAACATGAAGAGAACGTAAATCAGAATGAATGCCGCGCCTCCGTTTGCGCCTGTCTCGGTTGGGAAACGCCAGATGTTGCCGAGTCCTACCGACGAACCGGCTGCGGCAAGTATTGCTCCAATCTTGCTTCCAAAAAAAATACGAGTATCTTTTGTCATGTCTGTTTTCTAATTCAGACTGCAAAGATACTCGTTTTTTCGGTATTTTTGTGTTAAAAAGAAATGATTTTCGACTTTTTAATTTACTGAATGCAAAAGTTGCAGCAGATTTGTAGTAAACAGTCGGGCGGCGATGGCAAGCAGGATTATTCCGAAGAACTTGCGGATAACGTAGATGCCTCCCTTGCCCAGCAGTTTCTCAATCTTGCCGGTTGAGATGAGAACCAGGAATACAACCAGCGAGTTGGCTATAAGCGCCACGAGAATGTTTAGTGTGTGGTATTCTGACTTTAGCGACAGAAGGGTAGTGAACGCGCCTGCTCCGGCAATGAGCGGAAACACAAGCGGAACGAGCGTTGCCGACTGTATAGGGCCTTGGTTCTTGAAAATCTCGATGTCGAGAATCATCTCGAGAGCCACGAGGAAGATTACCACCGAGCCGGCAAGGGCAAACGATGCGATATCAACCTGAAACAACTGCAACAGCATGTCGCCAACGAAAAAGAAGGTAACCAGCAGGGCAAGCGAATAGAGCGTAGCCTTGTATGGATTTACGTCACGTCCTTGTTCTTTCAAGGTAAGTATTATAGGAATTGAGCCTATGATATCAATCACGGCAAAGAGCACGATAAATGCGCTCAGACATTCCTGAAAGCTAAACAGTTCAAACATTTTTTTCGTACGATATAATTTAACGGTGCAAAGATATGCAAAAAATATCCAACAAAGAAAACAAATGGCAAGAAAAAAGGAACTACTTTTTCAAGTAATTCCTTTTGAAATTTTAAAGATGGAATTTTCTTTATTTTTTCTTTTTAGATGCCTTTTTAGTAACATTTGAGAACTTCACGTTCTTGCCGTTCATCTTGACGTTTGTAAGGTTGATGTCGTGGAACTTGCCGTCGCACTTGTAGTTGTCCTTTGCGATGTTGTCGAACGTACAGTTTGTCATGTTGATGTTGTACACGTTGTCGTCGTCGCTCAGGCCGTTTACCTGAAGTCCGTACTGAGCCTTCTTGCAGGTAACGTTCTCAAGATACACGTTTCTTACAGATGGCGGGAAACTGCGGTCGCACTTCTCCTTGTTCTCGTACTGAAGGTTGATGCGCATTACCGACTCGCCGCACTCGCCAACCTCGATGTTGCGGACGTAGATGTTCTCTATCACTCCGCCGCGGCAGTTGCTTGTCTTGATGCGGATTACGCGGTCGAGGTTAGGACTGTCCATCTGGCAGTTCTCGACGTAAAGGTTTCTGAATCCGCCCGAAATCTCGCTTCCTACAACCACGCCGCCGTGTCCGTCGTTCATCTTGCAGTTTCTTACAACGATGTTCTCGCTTGGCACAACGCGCTTTCTTCCGTCGGCATTTCGTCCGCTCTTTATGGCTATGCAGTCGTCGCCGGTGTTGAACTGGCAGTTCTCGATGAGCACGTTCTTGCAACTCTCTGGGTCGCAACCGTCGCCGTTAGGTGCGTGAACTCCGTGAGTTGCGCCCTTTGGCACGCCGCTGTTGATGGTTACGCCTCTGACGATGAGGTCGTTGCAGAAAAGAGGGTGGATAACCCAGAACGGAGGATTCTGAAGCGTAACATCCTCAATCAGAACGCTCTTGCAGTTGTAAAAGTTGATAAGCTGAGGGCGGAGACAGTCTTCGGCCTTCATCTGACGGCGGTCTACCGGGGTGAATGTCTCGGCGTAGGCAAGAAGTTTGTCGCGTCCGCCGTCCTTTTCTTGGTCGCGGTATTTATTGTCGGGGTTGAATCGCTTGCCCTTCATGTACCACCATTTGTCGGGTGCGCCCTGTCCGTCGATGATTCCTTTTCCGGTAACGGCTATGTTAGTCTCGCCATAGGCATAGATGAGCGGATGGGCGTTGTAGCAGTCGAGGCCTTCCCAGCGAGTCTTTACGGCAGGGTAGTAGTACGAGTCGTCGGTTGTGAAGCGCAGTTCGGCACCTTCTTCGAGATGAAGGTTTACGTTGCTCTTCAGCGTTATCGGACCTGTGTACCAAACGCCCTTCGGGATGATGACGCTTCCGCCGCCGTTTGTCGTACACTCGATTATGGCGCGGTCAATCGCTTCGTGGTTCAGTTTCTTCTCGTCGCCCTCTACTGCGCCGAAATCCTTAATGTTGAACTTGGCATTTGGGAACGATGTCTTCTTGATGTTCTCAACAATCTTGTCGGCTTCCTTGAACTTGTCGTCAAGCGAAGACTGTGCCCACATCACGCTTGCGCAGCACATAAGCAAGGCAAGAATAGAAATCTTTTTCATGTTTTTTAAGAATATTTGTTTTAATATAAAATTAGTATTGAGGGCAAAGTTAGTGATAATTTTTTAATTATCGTTGCCGACGACTTAAAATAAACTCGGACGAAGCCTAAGTTCGGGATGCCTTCGGGATTCGTCCGGGTTTTTATGCTATTTCAGCAGGGCGGTTGAACGCTCAATCAGTTCGATGCCGTCGAGCGAAAGCAGAAGACCGTCTGTTGCCGTCTCAAGTTCTTTTTTCTGAGCCTCTTGCAAGTAGACTGGGTAGTTCTTGCCAAGCGGAAGAATCTTCAGTTCTATTCGTTTTCCGGCTATGTCGGATACTCGTACATACATCGGCTTGCCGTTCCAGAAGTTGTCTTCTACAAGTTGTCCGTCGGCATAGATGCGTGCGCAGTCGCCCTTGTACGAAATCTTCAGGAAGAGGTCGTTTTTGTTTTCGGCGTCTTTCTGACTGTTGCAGTCGATGCTCCACACGGCAGCCTTGTCGAAATCCGCCTCGTAAGGCTGTTCGGCCACCTTCTGCGTGCCGAGTTTTACCTCGCGCAGTCCGCCGTGCTCTTTCTGTTTGCTTGCTTCGATAGTGCTGATGCTCTTCCAACATTCCTCAACAATGCCGTCCTGCGTTTTGTAGAGGATTCCGCCGTTCTTGGCGTAGTGCATCTTTCCGTCGATGACAAAGGCCGATTTCGCTTTTTCTTCTGAAAGAACCACGAATTCCTTTCCGCCTATGGTAATCGGTTTGTCGGCTTTCAGAGTGTATTTTTTCTTTCCGATAGTCAGAAAAGATTTCTTTGCGCCCTTTACGCCGATGAAGTAGAGCGTGCTCTCGGTCTTGGCAAACGGCTGTACGGTTGATGACGAGATGCTCTGTCCGTTCCACATCATCTCTTTTGGTGTGACGCTTGCAACGCCCTGTTCGTTCTTTATTCTGACGTATGTATTTCTGAACTCGAAGCAGCCGCGGCGTGCGTAGTGCTCCGATAGCGAATCTACGTCCATCTGGCTCAGTTCCTCGCCCCAGTCGGCAAGAAACTGATGAAGCCATCGCGTCTGATGATATGCGTTAATGTTAGGCTGTCCCATTTCGCCAAGCGGAGCCTGAAAGTCGTACGACATGTGCGGCATGTCGTTGTAGTTTGTAACGGCAGACGCCTGACATTCGGCCATCGTGTGCTTTGGATTGTACGGATTCGTTCCGCCGTGATACATATAGTATCCCGGAAGGTTAGAGCCCGAGCCGAGTTTGCAGATGGCAAGCGGAAAAGCCTCGTTTCCGCTGATGTTTATTCGGCGATGGTATGACGGCATCATTCCGCCGCCCAATTCGCACGTCAGGTACGGATATTTTAGCGACGAGGCCTCCATTTTTGTATCCTGATTAGTACCGAATGTCTCGGTCGCAATCGCTCCGCTCAGTCGTGTATCCTTCATTATGAAGGCTTTAGGGTATTCGCCCGGCATGTCTGTGAGTTTTCTGTCCCAGAATCCGTCGGCATAGTCGCCATAAAGCGGCAGAAGTTTGCCGAACTCTTCTTTTCCGTTGAGTTTCGGCCAGCCTGTTCGGGTCATGAACGGCACGTCGAAGCCGATTTTCACCGCCATGTCCTTCAGTTTCATGTAATACGACCACGGACCGCGACATTCGTTCTCAATCTGGACTCCGATGATTGGTCCGCCGTCTTTCCACATCAGACCGCTAACCTGCGCAAAGATGTTGCTGTAAAGTTTGTGTGTCTCCTCAATGAAGCCTTTGCCTTCGGAGCGTAGTTTGTATTCTTTGTTTCCTTGTGACTTCTCAACCAGCCATTTCGGAAATCCGCCCTGATAAACCTCGCCGTGGCAGAATGGGCCGATGCGTAGAACTACGGGCATGTTCTCTTCTTTGCAGGTCTGGATGAAACGGCGCAAATCGCGGTTGCCGCTCCAGTTCCAGATGCCTTCTTCCTCCTCGTGATGAATCCAGAAGACGTATGTTGCCACGATGTTTATTCCTCCGGCGCGCATCTTTCTAATCTCGCGTCGCCATTCGTTCTGCGGTACTCGGCAGTAATGAATCTCGCCCATCACGGGCAGAATGTGCTTTCCGCCAACGATAAGTCCGTGCGAGTCGACCTCAATCTTCACTCCGTCGGGATTCGCGTTCGTGCCAAACTCAAATGTGCTTTGGGCAAAAAGTGCTGTAGCACAGAAAAATGACATTACCGATATTATTAGTCTTTTCATATTTTGATTACTGTTTGTTGGAAATAATTGTCTTTTAGTGTTGCTTTTGTTATCAAAAGTTCTGCAAAAATATACAAATAAATTTATTAAAGAAAACCCGAAACAAAAAGATTGTGCTGATTTGAATAGTCTGAATTTTGTGGTTTTGTAAAATTAACATATCTTTGCAAAATACTTTAGAATGAATTTATATAGATGAATAGACATTTTAATATTCTTGTAAGTATTATTGTTGCTGCATTTATCTGTAGCCTGACGTCATGTGTTTCTCCCAAGAAAGTGATATTGCTGCAAGGCTCAGACTCAATTTTTGCCAGTCCGCAGAAGATTATGCAGGATTATCAGTTGCGCATAAAGGCTGCCGACCGTTTGACGATAAAGGTTCATTGTCAGGACAAAGAGTTGCTCGAACCTTTTACAAACGAGATTATATTGGGTGGAACCACATCGTCTATGCAAGGTGGTTTGGCTGAAGGACAAGGTGGATTTACTGTTTCGCCTGAAGGTGATATCATTGTTCCGCTTCTTGGCAAAATAAGTGTACTTGGAATGACAAGAGAAGAATGTGCCCGTAAACTCGAACAACTGATAAAAGACAAAGGATATATTAACGATGCGACGGTGAAGGTCGATTTTCAGGATGCGCACATAACTGTGCTCGGAGCAATAAACGGCGGAGTAATCAGCCTTTCATCGGAGCGTACATCAATCCTCGATGTTCTTGGACAATGCGGAGGCGATGTTACGGTTGGAGCGCATCGACAGAACATCAGACTTTACAGAGAAGTGAATGGCGAGCGTATAATGTATCGTTTTGACATAACGGATGCCAAACTTTTTAACTCTCCTTGCTATTATGTTCAGCAAAATGACATTATCTATGTCGAGCCAAGCTCTACGGTGCTGATAGACAACAGCCCTTTTGCTAAGTGGTGGAGTTTGGTTGGTACAGGATTGGGAGTTGTTTCGACAATAGTTGCAGTTATTGCCTTGGTTAAATAAAATATTATGGAAGAAAAGTGGGACATGGTTATTACCCCGTGTAAGAGCCTGTTTGATATTGATATTAAGGGAATTTGGAGATATCGCGACCTTTACAGAATGTATGTCAAGCGCGATATCGTAACAGTTTATAAGCAGACAATCTTAGGTCCGCTGTGGTTTTTCATTCAGCCGGTGTTTACAACAATCATGTACATCGTTGTGTTTGGCGGATTGGCTGGAATATCAACCGACGGCGTTCCGCAAGCTGTATTCTACATGAGCGGAATCCTGTTCTGGAACTATTTCAACGCTTGCTTTACGGCATCCTCTACGGTGTTCATGACTAATGCCGCTGTGTTTGGAAAGGTCTATTTTCCGCGATTGGTTGTGCCGCTTTCTGGCTTGACATCGAACTTGGTGAAATTCGCAATACAGTTTGTGCTGTGGCTTGGCGTTTATCTCTATTACGTTTTTACGGGAGTTGAGATGTCGGTAAACTGGACGGTTATACTCTTTCCGCTGTTGATTGCCATGACGGCATTGTTTGCCATGTCGTGGGGGCTTATTGTGACATCGCTCACAACCAAGTATCGCGATTTGAATATGCTCGTAACATTTGGCATTCAACTCTTTATGTATGCCACTCCGATAATCTATCCGCTCAGCGCGGCTCCCGAAAAATACCGCTGGCTGTTGCAACTCAATCCACTGAGTTCTATCTTTGAGTTCTTCAGATACAGCGTAACAGGAGCAGGTGTCGTAGATTGGATGATGCTTTTGTATTCGGCCGTATGCCTTGTTGTCTCACTCTTCATCGGACTTGTGCTATTCAGCAAGACCGAGCGTAACTTTATGGATACCATTTAATTCTGAACAGATATGAGTAACGTAGCAATCAAATTTGAGGGTGTAGGAAAACTTTATCAGCTTGGAGTAATGGGAACGGGAACTTTGTCGCACGATCTTAACCGTTGGTGGCAGACGAGGATGCTCGGAAAGGAAGATCCATACCTGAAAGTCGGTCAGGTGAACGACCGTTCAACAAAAGGAACATCCGACTATGTATGGGCTTTGCAGAATATTACGTTCGATATAAATAAAGGCGATGTAGTTGGCATTATCGGCCGAAACGGAGCCGGAAAATCTACTCTTCTGAAACTTCTTTCGAGAGTAACAACTCCGACCGTTGGAACGATAAAGGCAAGAGGACGAATCGCTTCTCTGCTCGAAGTCGGAACAGGATTTCATCCCGAACTGACAGGACGCGAGAACATATACATGAACGGCTCTATCATGGGCATGACGAGGAGCGAGATTACTCGCAAACTAGACGAAATAGTTGATTTCGCAGGTGTTGCTCGCTATCTCGACACGCCGACAAAACGCTATTCGAGCGGTATGACGGTACGCCTTGGCTTCGCCATTGCTGCCTTTCTGGAGCCTGAAATCTTGGTTGTTGACGAGGTCCTTGCTGTTGGTGATGCCGAATTTCAGAAGAAAGCAATCGGCAAGATGCAGGATGTGTCGAAGGGCGAGGGTAGAACGGTTCTGTTCGTGAGCCACAATATGGACTCGATGCTAAACCTCTGTCAGAAAGGCATTCTGCTCGAAAACGGAACGGTAAAGTATGCATCGACAATTCAGGAAACCGTGTCGTACTATCTGCAAGGTGGTTCGCGCGATTCAAAATATGTTGCCAACGAAAAGTCGAGCAGCAAGAATCTGTTTGTAAAGGAGGCATCGCTTCTTGGAACAGAAAATCAGCAGATAGGAATGTATAAGTTTGACGAAGGCATCCATCTGTCGATAAAACTCGGCAAGCAGAGCGGATTTGTTGTGGATTCGAAGTGCGTTCTTGGCGTTGGTTTCTACACGCAGAACAGGGTAAAAATGTGTACTTTCGAGTATCTGATATCCGAAGCCACCGAGAAGGACGGCGAATACACGTTCGACCTGAAGTTGCCAAGTTGTATATTTGCGCCGGGCGACTATGCGTTCGACATCGTTCTTCATGTGCCAAACGTTCAGATTCTCGATGCCGTGAGAGAAATCTGCGCCTGTAAAATTTTCGATAACGGAACGGACTATCTGAAATACAACGGTGTTAATAACGGTCTTGTAGTTGTAAAACCTGAGTGGAATGTTGGGTGAAAGAAGTTTTATATCTTATAAATCTGTTTGCAACTTTTGTTATTTTTCGATAGCATTAGTTGGAGTATTGGCTGTGTATTTTATATTGCATAATGCCAATTGGATGTGTGGCGATGACTTAGAGTGGATTAGAACGACAGCCATAGGTAAAGTAGAGTCTATGGCATGTCATGTGGGTCAGGGGCGTTTTACTCCATTAGGACATTATGATTCAAATTTAACAGTTTTTATACCTTATGGTCATACTGCGTTTGTTCATTATGTATTGGTTGCTATATATTTTCTTCTTACTTCTTTCTTTTTTTTGAAAACAATAAACAAAATCGTGCCAAATGTAAACGTTTGTTTGTTATTGGTAATTTACAGTTTATTTGTTTATGTTTCATTGGAAATATTTATATTTATTGTATATTCAGAAAAGGTTGTATTGACTGGACTTGCTTTTTTTATGTATACTATACATAAAATTCAAAAAAAAGCATCTTGGTTGCTGACAATATTATTATGTGTCGTAATTGCTTATATTACATATGCAAAAGAACCTGTTTTTGGTGTTTTTGTGGTATTTTCATTATTAAATCTTATTTTCAGACATAAGGAACAGAATAGTAATGAAAAAACTGTTTGTTATTTTTGCTTATTAAACGCATTTGTTTTTGTTTTACTGTATTATATTCTTGTATATTTACAATCTGATAAGTTTTACAATCAGGGACGCGTGCAGTTAAACTATTTTCAGAATATTGTTGTTGCAATACGTAACCAGCCTTGTTTGTCTATAGTATTTGTTTTCTTCATTTATAAGATACTTGGAATACTGAAGACTAAGGTCCTGTCTTATTCGGATATTTTCCTTTTTATGTCAGTGTCATATTGTTTGGCATATTTTGTTTTGAAATTAAATGATGCTTATTATTTTATTCCTGCGATAATGTTGGCTTTGCCGTCTATATGCAAATTTATAAATGGACTGTTAAACTTGAAACTTGTAAAATATCCAGTATATCTGTTTTTATGTTTGCTATTATATAAATCCGTAAAGAACATTGTTGTGATGGGAAATGCAGTATCGTACAACAGGGTATATTTCCCTGCATATTTCCAGAATCTTGCCCGAATTGCAGAAGCAAATACGATATATGTAGTTACGGATTCATTAAAGATGAGTGATTTGCATTACGGCTACAAGGTGAAAAATGATGAGATATTCATAGGATATTGGATGACTCCGCGAAACCTTAATTATAAGTTTACGTATGTTTCTTCTGTTGATTCTGTGCCGAAAGGCAGTTATGTGAGAATTTATGATAACGGGTTAAAATTTTACAAAAAATGAATTTCGTTTGATTAGCGAAAGGGTATTTTTTATTAAAAACAGTCTTTTATGCAAATCGGCGTATTAACATTATGGCAGTCGAAAGATAATTACGGGCAGATGTTGCAGTGTTATGCTCTGCAACAATATCTGCGTGAAAAAGGACACGAACCATATCTTATATCTTACAGATTCATAAAGGAAGAACGGCAGTACACTCCGTTGTGGAAAATGCTTCTTAAAGTCTATGTAATTTATCCGTTGGTGTCCTTGCTTGGAATGTGCGTAGAGAAAAGACAACTCGCCAACGAGGAATTTGAGAAATATCAACACGAAAAGAAACGAAATTTCGAGGATTTTCTGAATAAAAATATAAGGAGGTCGGAAATATACAACAATCTGGTTGACTTGCAGAAAAATCCTCCGATAGCCGATTGCTATATAGTTGGAAGCGATCAGGTGTGGGCACAGTTGCTTTCTAAGTCTGAGAATTCTGTCTTTTATCTTGATTTTGGAGATGAAAAAACGAAGCGAATTGCTTATGCCGCGAGTTTCTCGATGAGTGAATATCCCGAAAACCTCAGGTCGAAACTGGCTGAAAATCTCAGTCGTCTAAATGCCG
>JAEEGI010025726.1_pt1 | contig 11384 bp, 9 predicted proteins | sample 8958751 | NCBI WGS metagenome assembly JAEEGI01 (sample SAMN16246545, study PRJNA631951) | gut metagenome | biome: gut microbiome; feature: rumen; material: KS-attached | host: Bos | place: Iran: Karaj | collected 2018-10 | reverse complement strand
ATAAGTATTATCAAAAAACAAAAAACCTCTTCGTTAACAACGATGAGGACTTAAACAAGTTATTAGACAAGAATAATCTCTTATCACTTTTGATTGATAATTAAGAAAACCACGAAAAGCGCCACGATAACAGCTAATAAGCCGATCATGAGAGGAATTACCCATTTCGCACCACTTTGATCGTTTCTAGCGGCTTCTTCACTAAAATAGTAGTGTTTTCTATTTTTCTTAATGAAATGAAGGTCTTTAAAGAATTTAACTGATGATTTAAATGGAGAAACTGTGCTTTCTCTATCGTCACTCCAAGTAATGCCTAATTCTTTAAGAGTTAAATTATTCAGTTTAGCGATATAGATATATTCAACGTCAAAGGCAAAGTTATTAATTAGTTGTTTCTCAGCGAGCTTTTTAGCAATATCAATTCTCATCGCTTTAAAACCACATTGAGTATCTTTGAGTTTAGTGTGGAACTTCATATTCACTAATAAACGACAGCACCAACCAATAAACACTCTTAATAAAGGCTGTTTCTTTTTAATAACACTGCCTTTGGCGTGTCTACTGCCGATTAATATGTCACAAGTAGGTGCTTGTTCCACGACATCTTTAATCGCGGAGATATCTGTTGATAAATCAGCGTCCATAAATAAAACATAATCACCTGTGGCTTTTAAGATACCTTCTTTGACCGCTCCACCTTTACCGCGGTTAGGTTCATAAGAAATCGCTAATACATCAGGAATAGATTCAATCTCTTCTTTAGTATTATCTTTACTACCATCATTAACTAAGATTAATTCATAGTCTTGTTTGAGTTCTTTTAATTTATCTTTGATAATTTCCGCGTTTTTAGCGATGTCTTTACTTTCGTTATAGCAAGGAACTACAATGCTTAATTTCATACCCCACTATTTTACACAAGTGCATAACTTAATAAAAGTTAATTATGTTATAATGTTTGGGAAATAAAACGAGGTATATCATATGAATCTTAATAATTTAAAAGAAAAACTATTAAAAATGGGTGAAAAGATTGGTCTTCAAGTTCATGAAGAAGACGCTAATTCGGTCACACTTCATAGTCAAATTACTGCGAAAGAATATTTTATTAATTCTGTTTACTGTAGATTTGTGGCGTTCTCTAGTGGCACAATTCACTTATTCTTAACATTCGATGTCATTGAAAGAACATATGATAACTTATATTTAATTAACGCTTTTAACGAAAACAATCCTTGGTTTAGAGCGTACATCACTAATATCAAAGATCGTGATTATTTAGAATTACATTACACTGCAGTGGGTTTAAATCATGAAGATGAAGCCATTGAAACATTTGGCTTCTTACTTAATGAGTTGCTTAATGAAAACACACTCAAATACTTAAAACCAATCTTGAATGGCGAAGAACAATAAAGGAAAACTAAAAAGAGGCGAAGAAGGCGAACGTCTGGTCGCCTCTATTTTAGATGCTGATAAATCTTTCCATCGTTTAATTAATAATCTAGTCCTCCTTGGAGATAATCAAGTCTCACATCAAATCGACCATATACTCATTCGTAGTAATGGTATTTTCGTTATTGAGACTAAAAACTACTTTGGAAATATTGAAGGTGGAGAGGATGACTCCTATTGGAAAAAGACATTCCCATTTAAAGGGAGGATGAAGACTGAAACATTCCATAATCCTTTAAAGCAAAACCAATCTCATATCCGTATGATTAAGCGCATTATTGGAAGAGATTATCCCATCTACTGTTTTATCGTTTTAGTAAAAAATAACGGGGACGGGTTAGATTTATTTAATGTCTGTGGTCCTGAAGATATCTTAAAACGTATCAACTTAATCACTATTGATAATCCATTAAATGAATCCATGATTGAAAATATCTATAACACCCTCCTCTACTCTGAAGCGGATGTGAATGACGAGATGCATTTAGCAAACATCCAAAAGACTATTAAAGAGAGAAGAGATTATCAAAAAGAACTACGAACTGCGATAGAAAAGAAAATATGCCCCGACTGTGGGGGCATACTCTCTATTGTGCCTGGTGGTTTAAAATGCACCGGGTGTCATAAGATTATTAAAATTTAAAGTCTTAATGGTTCAGTAATAGGTTTCACTAACGAGGCTCTGCCACCACTTCTATCTACTACATATTCCGCTCGAGCTTCACCATTATCAACAGTTAATAGATATTGCTTATAACCAAAGTCCATTGACATACGTTGGTGCAAAACAAAGTATGTTGTTGCGTTTTCCATAATCGTTCTAGATTTCACGCTTGGTTCACCATCTTCTAAACCAAAATATAGTTGGACGACCTTTCCTTCTGTCGAATAATAAGGACTCAAACCATTTTTCGCTTCAACGAACGCCACAATTGCGCCGTTAAGTAAGAATCCTTCGTCTGCATATTTTGGAAGTGAAACACCTTTTAATGAGCCTTGTCTGGTATAAAATCCATCATCGCTTACTTTGTAAACATCTCCAAAGATTGAATAGAGATAATTGTCTTCTAAATGATAGACGATACCAGTATCGTTTTCGATGTGATTTCCATCTATCATAGCGCCATTAATTCCTTCAAAGGAAACGGTTAAGTCTTTTTCTACTGGCGTAAGTTCAAAATTCTCACCAAATACTTTGAGCACGCCATCATCAAATGCATACATTCTTTTATCAGTTCCACATAAGATTTCATTTTCTCTTTCAAAGATTAGGGTGTTATCAATAATTTCATGTTTTTTATAACTAACAATTTCTTTTTCTCCGCGATAGTTACAATCTACGCCTTCATTTACCAAAACAAAGATTTGACCATATTTATCACGACGAACATCAGCAATTGTATGATGCCAGTTAAACGAATCAATTATTTCTGCTTCTTCAGGGATAATGTATTTATAATTCAATCCTTCTTCTTCATCGAAAACAACATCGTAACATTGAGGAATTAAATTGCCATACATCGGATGCACTAAAGCGAAATCATCTTTTGTTGGCATAACTTGCATTGTGTAGTTTTTACCATAAGAATACTTATCAACTTGTTTCATCAAATCTTTAAGAGCAAAGACTTTACCCGTTTGATTATGAATAACAATTGTTTGCATTTCCTCATGATGACAATGGAATCCATTAGGGCACACTATTTCTTGAGCATAATTAACATCTTTCCAGAATTCCCATTCTGCATCATCAACATACATCACATAAGTGAAATTCTTTGTCGTGAAGACGGCTGCAGCGTTCGCTAATGTGTCTTGTCTAACTTGTCCACGACCGTTTGTGCGTTCATAGACAACTTCTTTAACTGAACCATCATCATTCATGGAAATGAGGACACTAGCTTTTTCTGGATCCCAGTCATAGTCTAATTCCCATTCATATTGCTCTTTTTGCTCTTCAGTCCAAGAGCCACTATTGATGTTTGGAGATGATGATTCATCATCTTCATAAGCGGAATTTAGCTTAAAGTTGTCTTTAATTTTTACAAAACTCTTTAATTTTGGACGAGCATTTTCTTTATCAGGAGCGGACCAAATACAAAACGCTGAGACTTTATCCATATCCACATAAGTGCCTCTTAAGCGATTGATAAAGCCACCAATACCACTGGTGCTATTAATAATTGGTACAGCAACCACAACTGCTGTTGCAACCGCGGCAATTGGAATTGTAATCTTAGCCCATAAAGGTAAATGACGCTTCCTTGAGTATGGGTTTGGTGTGTAGCTTTCTAATGTTGAATCAATGTGTTTTTTCATTCGTCTTTCAAAGTTCATCTTAACTCCTTTCTCAGCTTTCCTTTCGCGCTCTCATATAATCTTCTCGCAGTACTCTCAGAAATGCCTGTTTCAGCAACAATTTCATTCCAAGTATAAGAAAAGCCGATCTTTAAATAAGTAACGATTGTTTCTTTATTGGTCAAAAGAGGTTCAAATGTGGAAAGCAATTCATTGGTCTTATCTTCTTCTCCATATATTTCATCAATGATGTCACTGGAGGGAATCTCTCTTTGCTTCCTGAGGAAATCTAAGGCCTGATTCTTTGCAATTGAGGCAACATACGATTTAAAACTTTTAGGGTTTTTCACTTCGTGACGATGCTCAACCACTTTGATGAATGATTCAGAAAGAACATCTTCAGTGTCATATCTCGAAGATATATATGAAGCAATGATAAAGTACATGAGGTTCTTGTACTGCAAATACACTTTTTCAACCGCACTATCTTCGCCTTTGAGAAATTTATCGAATAGCCTTTTTGATATTTCCACTTTTTTGCCTCTCACCTATAAGACGTAGTAAAACTAAAAATCTGTTCAACTAATTTAAATAATATGCTATTTTGCTTAAAATATAAAGAAAACAAAGGGAAAATCCCTTTGTTGTTCTGTTGAATTGTTTTGTTGTTAATATGCCGCTCGAATATCAAAGATGAAATTTACACCACGATAGCTCACTTTTACAGAAGCATAGAAATATCGAGCGTCATAGTCAGTTGTCCAAATTGCGCTATTGTATACCGATGAAGGAATATGCATTCTATAGTTTCTGAAATAAGAACGGATATATTGTTCGATATATTGTCTTAATGAGAAACCACTCGAATTAAACGCATTGATAATGTAGTTGCGGATATACTCGCTTGTGTAAGTTTGTTGGCTAGTTTCCTCACCAGACTCGTCAGAAACAAATGATCCATATCTTTCGGCTAATTCTTGAATTCTTTCCGGAGTAATTAGACCTTTACCTATTGCAATATTTAAATATTGACCATTAACACCATTAAACATGGTTTCAGAAACAGACACAAATTGAGATAATTCTTCATAGGTTAATAAGCCATATGTTTCAATATCTTGCATCATGGATTCTTCGTCATATTTCATCGTGTCTCCATCAACCTCAAAGATATTAAACATTCCTTCGATGCCACCAGGCATTGATAACATGCCATTAACGTAATAGCACAACGCGCTATATGTCACAGGGCTATAGGTTCTAGTCACTTTAGTAGATATCGTTATATTTGTCAAAGTAACTTCTTTATAACTAGCACCATCCTGTTTTATAAAGCTATGGCCAATGTATTGGCTGGCATTTTCATCTAAATAAACGAATTTATTGAGAGTTTTATCAAAGAAGCCATGTTCAGTAATCACGTCGACTTCTGTTCCATCTGAGAAAACAAGATTAATCACTTCAAAATGCCCTTGCGGATCGCTATCAATAAACATAATAGGCGCAGCGTCGTAAGCACCGGTTTCAAAATTCCAAACAAGTAACATTTCATCGCCAGTTAATTCTTCAACTGGCTTTTGACTACCATCTGCTAGAGTTATCATTGTCCCTTCCGCAACACAGTTGCCAGACGAGGCATTTTTATCAATTTTGTTTTCGTATGCGCTCATCGTGTGATTGATGTTGAGGTTATGAGCGTAGAAGACGTATCTATAGTTACTATCTTCATAAGAAATAGCGATATCCGTAGCAAAGAAATTCTCCTCAATATTAATCCATTGATAGTATCCAGCGCTTAAGTTAACGGTTTTTTTATTGTTTAAGTTGCTCCATGTTTTAGCGTCATTTTCGAAGCAAAGTTTTGAATTGTACTCAAAAGTGCGGTAACTGCCAGTGTTGTTTATTAATTTGAATGACCAAACTGTACCTTTCTTATACATTAATTGCACCGTGATGCCATTTTTGGTATAACTCTTATAATTTACCGTATTTTCTTTTGCCGTCATCGTTCCAGAAGCGTTCAGATCGTGGGCATAGAAGACATAACGATTGTCGCCGACTTCATAAGAAATGGCGATATCTGTTGCTGTTCCGTTTTCTTCGATTTTGATCAATGAATTTGTTTTTCCATTTTGAATAGATACGCTTCTTTCGTTACTTAAACCACTCCATTGCTTAGCATCGTCTTCGAAACACATTTTTTGGTTGTAATAAAAAGTACGAGCGCTGCCAGTGTTGTTTGTTAATTCAAAAGACCATTCTGTGCCTTTTTTTCCTAACAATCTGATAGATATTCCAGTAGTTGTATTGTACGTAATAGTATTAATGCTTTTTCCATACGCTGACATCGAACCATTTATGCTTAGGTTATTAGCATAAAAGACTTTTCTTTGTGAGGTTGTCAAATATGAAATCGCTATGCTGCTTGCTGTTCCGTATTCTTCGATTTGAATTTCAGTGGAGTCGCCACTTTGTATTGGTTCGGTTCTTTCAATATCTATAAGCCCTGTCCAGTTTTTTGCATCATCAAAGAAGCACATTTTTTTATTGTAGTAAAAGCAAGCTTCACTTCCGGTGCAATTTCTGACCCTTAATTTCCAAACTGCGCCATTTTTACCAATAATGCCAACTTCAATATCATTCTTTTTATACAAATTATAAGGCGCTTCACTTTCATAGCATGTCATTGAGCAACTCGCGCTTAGGTTGTGCGCATATACTATTTTTCTAACGTTCCCAGTCACATAAGAGATAGCGATATCTGTTGCAAAGGCATATTCTTCAATCATTAACGTCACAGTGCGGCTAGATTTAACTTTAACTGTAGTTCCGATATCAGTTAAATTCGCCCAGTTGCGAGCATCACCTTCAAAGCACATTTTTTGGTTGAATTCTATGTATCTGTCAGACCCAGAAACGTTAGTAACATCAACCATCCATTTATCAATACTTTTGCCAATTAAAGCAACCTTCAAACCATTTTTCGTGTACGTATTAAAAGATTTCGAATAGGAATAAACAGACATTGAGCGTGATGTGCTTAAATTATGCGCATACACTATTCTTCTGGTTCCACTATCGTTAAACGAAATAGTTATATCAGTAGCAAAGGCATTTTGAGATATCTTTAGAATAGTAGATTCTCCAGGCGCAATAGGCTTTGTTTTGCTAACATTCGTAATGTTCTCCCAATTCTTTGCGTCATTTTCAAAGCACATGTACTCGTTATAGTACAATTCTTTTTCTACGTCGTTATTATTCTTTACTTTGAAGAACCAGTAATCATCACACTTCGAAATAATACTGATTTGTAAATGATTAGATGTATATTTTGGGCTGTTAAAGGAATGAGAATAACAGCTCAACGTCAACGAAGAACCGTTTAGATTGTTTGCATAAAAAACATACCTGGTACCATTCTTTTCGTATGAAATAGTTAGATGGGTTGCCGCTGCATTTTCGCTTATTTCAACAATAATAGATGATTGCGCTTTAATTACAGCAGTAGTTTCAATATCTTGAAGATTTGTCCAATTCTTTGCATCACTTTCAAAACATAATTTTGAATTGTATTCGAATGCTGTTGCGGTTCCGGTATTGTTGCGAATTTTTACCAAATATCTATCTTCGATTTTAGCGAGCAAACTAACTTCTATGCCCTCTTTTTGATAAACATTATTATTCACATTTCCATAGTCAATAACACCTAGGATACACTTTTGAAAATCTGCATCGTATGTTTCTAAGTTATGTGGAATAGGTATTTGTTGGGTAGAACGTTTATCTATATTTGTGTTCCACGGATAAAATGTCTTGGTCATGGTTGTAACACCATTAAAACCGGTCGCTCTCTGAGAATCGCCATCAACACAAATATCGCCTGGTAAAAGCCACCATGCAGTAAATGCGCTCAAAAGATCAACAGCAGCTCCTCCGATTTCGGCACCCACACTTTGATATCTGGCTAACTGTCCAGTAACAATCATTTCTTGCCATAATAAGTTTGATGTCTCGCCGGCAAGAGCATAGAAATTAATGTGAGGATTACTGGCATACATAGTATTCCAGGCATTCTTTCTATGATTCAAATCACAAAAATAGTATTCGTGCGCGCAAGTTCCGGCTATGCATGGCTGATCATTAAAATCAGTAATCCCAAGCATTTCGACGAGAGGGTTGTCATACCAGCTTCCATTGTATGGTGTCCCAAGGCTGACTAAGGACGCAACGTTTTTTGGATGGTCGATGGTGTACTGCATATTAAGCAATCCGCCCATTGAATGACCAACAAGATTAATGCTTGGCAATTTGTGGTTGATCTCACGATAGTTATTTACGACAGAATCAACAATATGTTCGAAATCTTTGTAAACTTCTTCCATGTCCCTGTATGTTCCAGTTATTTCAGGAACAATTACTACATGCTTGTCGAAGTTAAGATTCATCATAGGACTGCTGTTACTATAAGTAACTGAATCTAAATCGGACAAACTGTATTCTGGGTAGACTCTCGTGGTAGTAACTCTATAAAGATTTATTCCCGAGGTTGATGAGTTTCTCATTCTTTCAATAATTGATGCTGAATCTTGTGTGAAAGATAAGCTTTCATTAACTCCATGGAAATTATTACTCCAGTGTTTAGCTGATCCACCTAGACCATGCGTAAAGAATGTAATAGCAGGTGTATCAGTGTTAAATGACGAGGCGACGGTCAGATTGTGTAAAACTGTATCATTTGCAATTGGTTCGGGTCCATCAGCATAAGCAATGTCTGATTTTGGATTACAATTTAGCATTGTGCCAATCGTCATTCCGAAACAAAGCGTACACAAAAAGAACGGCAACACGCTTTTTTTCATAAAATGTCTCCTTTATTGTCTATAAAACGTTCCAACCAGCATACAAAATAAGAGTGTCTCCTTCTCCTATTAAAGGAACACTATTAAAGTCCCAAATGTTATTACATTCGGCATCTGTATACCAACCAGTAAAGGAATATCCATCTCTTTCTGGCTCTGGTGGCATTGAAATTGTTTCACCTTGTTGAACATAGTCAACGCGATATTGGGTTTCTTTGTTATCAATTTGATAATTTAATTGAAAGTCGACATTTGCAGGGCAATAATCGTTTTTATGATTCTTTACTTTCTCGTACAGTTCTCTTGATACATATTTGTTTTTGCATGTCGAACCCCATAAAGAAACCACGCGAATACTTTCTTCGCAAATCATTAGCGACACATTATCGCCATGAAAATATTGAATATCTACTACTGTATGAGGAACATATAATTTCTTAAGTTTATCGCCACAATTAATGTGTCTGCTTTTATCTCCACCAGGGTATCCCTCGTCAAACAAACCAATTCTTTTGACTGGTTGCCCATCGATAGTACAAGGAATGTCTAGTGTTTCTTGCTCATATCCGGATTCAGTAAATCCCACAATGACAATTGATTTATCTTTACTATTTTGGCGGCTGCTATTATCACATAAATGGATGTACGTGAAATAGTCAGACTCATAGATTGTAGTGGCTTTTTTCGAAAAGCACCCGCTTAATAAGAAGCATGTAGTAAAAACACACGCTATAATCAATCTTTTTTTAGTTTTCTGCTTCATTAATTTTTATTGTAGCAAACTTAAACATGTTTTTCACAAAAAATCACTCACCATCGAGTAAAATGTTGTTATTTTGATACGCGCGAATATAATAAAGCAATTGGGTGCGACAAAAACATTTCTTTGTCACTATATGTTATTAAAACGATAATCACTATTCAATTTCTTCCCAATTAGTAAAATCTGGTAATTCCATTTCGAAATTTGTGCTCGCGTGATATTCAACTTCGATTGAGCATTTTTCGTGAACAACTTTTATATTAGAAGTATCTAAATGAGTGTATTCATACTTGAATAACGTTAGTAAATCGTTATCAAATGTACATTCGATTTTTATTTCGTTGTTGTCATTTTCCTTTATCTCAAAACTCATTTTTGCATTGCTCGTAATAGGTTCAGAGTCAAAATCTGTCTCTTTCGTAAAGGACAATGAATAGGTAGTTTCATCACTTTCAAAGTTTTGATAAACGTCGAAATTTGTTTTGTATAAATTACTTATCTCATCATACTTTTTGTTTGATTTTCCATGGATTCCTGTGTCTTTAGAATTATCTTTTATTGCCCAATATGAGTAACGATAATCTGTAACAAAGGCGTACTTTGTTTCTTTTTCACTTGTGACCTGATAATTTGATCCTTTACGAACATATGTGGTTGTTTCCTTGTTGCCATCAATTTCCAAAACCTTGGTAGCGGTATAATGTAGATTGTCAAAGGTATCTTTTAATTCGAGAGTATATTTGTCAATTGCGTTATTTTTATCATTTGCTGTAAATGTAATATGCGAATCATCAGTAGGAGGTATAGGTTCTTCTTTGTCGCAAGCCTCAAGCGGGAGGATTAACATAGTAAGAATAGTAACGAACAAAAATTTTTTCATATTTTTACCTCATTCCTATTTAGAATAAACAATTTTAATAGCAGCATTAAAGAAAAAGTTTGAATTAATCTCTATTTACTTAAAAAGCCCTAGTATTGAAATACAAGGGCATTTGTTCAAAAAACAAATAAGTTATTTAACTAAGCTATAAGCATCTTCATCAACATAGATTGTGCAATCTGGGTGTTTTTGAAGGATGGAACATGGAACTTCTTCGGTCATTGGACCTTTTAATAAGTTATAGATCGCTTGCGCTTTGTTTTTACCAGTAGCGATAAGAACGATCTTTCTAGCGTTCATAATGCTCTTTAAGCCCATAGTGACCGCTTTGGTTGGAACTTCAGAGATATCATTGAATAATCTAGAGTTATCTTTGATTGTTTGTTCTGTTAATTCTGCGACATGGGTTAAGGAATCAAATGGAGTGCCTGGTTCATTGAAAGCGATATGACCATCACTACCAATACCTAAGATTTGAAGATCAATGCCACCAAAAGAGGCGATTTCCGCGTCATATTGATTAGCGTAAGCTAAATAATCACCAACACCTTTTAAAACGTGTGTACGCGCTTTATCGATATCTAAACCATCGAATAAATATTTATTCATGAAGTAACGATATGATTGATCGTGTGTTCCTTCTAAACCGATGTATTCATCAAGGTTGAATGTAGCGACATCCTTAAAGGAGACGCGACCTTCTTTGCAGGCCTTGATCATATTCGCATAGACATCAATTGGGGATGTACCTGTCGCTAAGCCTAAAACACTGTTTGGTTTAGCTTGCACTTGTTTGATAAATTCTTCAGCGATTAATTTGCTGATTTCTTCATTACTGCCAACGACAACTTTCATAATTTTCGACTACCTCTTTTCTTTGACAACAATATTATCTTTTGCTTTATAAATGCTATTTTCTGGGACAACACCTCTCACCATGCTTAATGGATAGACTTGAGAATGTTGACCAATGACTGTACCTGGATTTAAGACGGATTGACAACCAATATCCGCATAGTCGCCTAAGATAGCGCCTATTTTTCTTAAACCAGTTTCATAATCTTTTTCGCCATGAATGACGATGTTCTTACCATCACTCTTTAAGTTAGAGCAGATACTACCTGCGCCC
>JAEEGI010025722.1_pt1 | contig 11384 bp, 8 predicted proteins | sample 8958751 | NCBI WGS metagenome assembly JAEEGI01 (sample SAMN16246545, study PRJNA631951) | gut metagenome | biome: gut microbiome; feature: rumen; material: KS-attached | host: Bos | place: Iran: Karaj | collected 2018-10 | reverse complement strand
AGTTTTGTAATAGAAAATCACCTTGACCATATAATAAATAAGATCCGTTATACCATTCTTCGCATCCCACACAATGTGTGTGTTGTGATAGAATCATATTAGCACCACTATCGGCCATTCGATGAAATCTTTTTCTAGTTTCTGGAGATGGATAAGGAAATTTTTCTATACCTCCATGATATATGACAATCAAATAATTACAATCTTCTTTCAATTCTTTTATTTCTTGGCATACAATATATTCATCATAAAGCCAAGCTCCAGCTGTATTCTTTGTTGGCTTGTTGTACATTGTTTCGCCTACATTGTAGAATCCAATCCTGATTCCTTCAAAATCTTTGACAAAGGAATGTTTGATAGTATTGATATATTCCCCCGCACCTATATGCTGAATACCCGCTTCGTCAAGTGTTTTCATTGTTTCGATGGTTCCTAAATGGCCGCCATCGGTTACATGGTTATTGGCAAGCATACAACAATCAATGCCGAGATTTTTGTATGCCTCTATAGCTTGTCTGGTTGCAACCTTTATTGGGCCAGTCTTTCTACACCTTTCCTTAAGATCAGTTAATGCACCTTCAAGATTGCATATGCAGAAATCTGCTTGGGCAAATATATTCACAATATTATCCCCAAATAGAGATTTTACATCTCCACTAGTAAAAAAATTTAAGTTTTGCTCTGTTGGGAATAAATCACCTACGATGATAATGTTACTCATTGGGTTTTAAGTGTTTTAACATAGTTTTCACCATTGAAATAGAATATTTCCACCAACAATAAAGATTGGAATAAGGGCAACCTTTCAACCACTTAGCCATTACGATACTATGGTGATCGTTATCCTTGGTTAGGAAATAACGAACTTTTCTATAACCATTTTTTTCTCCCCAAGATAATACTTTTACATTTTTGTAATGTGTATCATAAAACAATACATCATAATCAAGTGTTTTAGCTAGGCTTTCTCGTGTTTTCATTAAAGAACGATAAATGCCCATGCCGTTATATGCAGGTAAAACACAATCAAAACATAAATAACCGCACTTACCAATAGTATACCAATGGTAACTCTTTTTTTCAGCTAAAGCTGCTGTTCCTACAAGTTTGTCACCATCCAAAGCTACAAACATTATACCATTGTCGCCAATAGACTCTTTAATTTTTTGGGCTGGCCATTGATAGTTGGCCATGTTAATACCTTTTTCTCGATTTTTGGCATGAGCATCAAATAGACACTTTTTTATATCATCCCAAGATATCCAGTCTGGTTTTTCTATTATTTTTATTTCGTTATTCATTAATCAAATAGTTAGTATGAAAATAAATTTTATTCTGGAAATTTCGTGTTTGGTCTTGGCCACAGTTCACGAATAATCCTTTCGGTATATTCACCCATGCCAGACTTGATTGCAGACTGGCTCAAACCAGGATCGGAATTAAATTCAATCAAGATAGGTTCGCCATCTTCTTGAATTGCTATATCCCAACCAACCAAATTGAAAAATGGTAGTTTTAGGTGTAATCTTTTAACCATTTCAATAGTTTTTTGGTAAGAAGGCAACTGATAACCATCTAAAATAATGCCTGTGTCTGTTTTTGTGATATTATCTGAATTATAACCACCGAATGCAGTTGTGCCTAATTTTCCATCGCAAGAAATTGTTGTACTAATACCACCTGCACATTGATTATCTATTACAGAACCTCTACGCCCGATACGTATCACAGAATAAATAATAATTACCTCCAAACCTGACCTATAAGATAATATTCGCATAGTATTGACAGAAGAGGGATTCAAAGCAGCCATGTCTTTATGTTGTTTGATTCGATCTTGAATTAGAAAGTCATTGCCATATTCTATAAATAATTGTCTAATGGTTTTCTCTTTTAGAGTAGTAATGCCGTCTTTAGTACTAAATAACCGTACTCCATTACCCTGTGATTCTTTAGCCGGTTTTATGATAACTTCATTCAAATTCATACATGCTGAAATGGCATCTTCTTCCGAAACAGGTTTTCCTTCAAAATAATAGTAACCATTTATTCTTTTCAATATCGAATGGGCAATATTTTCACCAGGGAAAAGATAATCACACATATTTTTATCACCCAACACTTCTTGAGCCTTATGAATATTAGCTCTGGGAACTAATTCACAATGATAAAAATTGTTAGGAATATACTCTTTATTAAAAACGCCGGTACGAGAATAGAAATATTCATGACAATACAGAGGTACTTTCTTGCCAATCAAACTTATGTAATAATCCTGTATTTCTTTTTTTTGCTCTTTTGTCAGTTTTCTATGATGCTCCAAGTTTTTGAAGTTTTTTGTAATCTTCATTTTTTTTTGCCTCATAGCTTTAGCTTTTTTAAGTTTTATACGTAATTGATGAGCTTTTAATAGTAATTTTTCAAACATATTGAATTGTAATTATTTTTTGTTTATATTATTGAATCATTGGTATCCAGTAAAAGTATCAAAAACAATCTTTTAAAAACATTAGTGTTGTCCACTAAACGGACCAAATTTGTTCTTTGAAATATTTGAATCTTAGATTATTGTATATCGAAATTAGCGTGAAACGATTTCAATTCGTATCTTTGCAGCCTCAAACAATAGGCTGCTATGCATCAAGACAAATACCTTTTCGCACAATTGGTCTTATTCCTTGACAATTTCAAGTTCAGGCGTATCGTCCAGAAGTACGATGGAGACAAGTATGTAAAGTCGTTTACATGTTGGAATCAATAGCTTGTAATGATGTTTGCACAATTTACTAAACAAAAAATTCTCCGTACGACTTCACTTACAATCGTGTTCGGAAAACTTAGCAACCGAGAAAGCCTTCGAGATCTTGTAGTGGCAATTGAAGCTCATCAATCGAAACGATACCATCTTGGGATAGGTCGCGAGCCCATTGCTAAAACGACATTTGCGACCGCAAACCAGAATAGGGATTATAGGATTTTTGAGGAGTTCGCCTTCTATATGATGGATTTGGCAAGAAGCAAGCGTGCTACAAAAATCTTCCAGCTGAAAGGCCATGTATATGCTTTCGATTCCACCACAATCCCTTTGTGTCTCTCTGTATTCTGGTGGGCGAAATTTCGCAAGAAGAAAGGAGGTGTCAAAGTCCATTTCCTCTATGACCTTGAAGCGCAGGTGCCGACATATTATCATATTACGACCGCATCCGTATATGACTCGATGACAATGTCTGGCATCCCCTATGAATCAGGCTCTTACTATGTGTTTGATAGAGGATATAATTCTTTTGCCAAACTCTTCCATATACACAAAGTTGAGTCATTCTTTGTTGTCCGGGCCAAGAAAAACCTTCAATATAAATGCTGTAAATGGAAACGAAGATTACCAAAGAATGTGTTAACCGATGCAGAAATCATATTGACGGAATACGCCTCTTATAATAAATATCCAGAGAGCCTGAGACTAGTAAGATTCCATGACGATGAACAGGATAGAGAGTTCGCTTTTCTGACCAATGCCATGCACCTTACATCTCTTGAGGTGGCTTATCTTTATAAGAACAGATGGCAGATTGAATTGTTTCATAAATGGATTAAACAGCACCTTAAAATCAAGAGATTTTGGGGAACAACCGAGAATGCTGTACGAATCCAGATCAGTGCTGCAATCGTTGCATATTGTCTAGTAGCCATTATCCAACATGATATGCAACTGGATAGATCTACCTATGAGGTACTACAGATATTGAGCATCTCTTTAACTGACAAAACTCCTCTCCGTGACCTGTTCTCAAAGACTAAATTCAATAATGTCAAAGATCAAGTTGATGCCCTTATTCCGGGACTTTTTGATTAATTATTCTAACGTCACATTTTAACGGGACACTAGTGTGTTTATAATATAGAATCATTCCTTTTCAAGATAATACCTTCTATCTCAAAGTAAAGAAATATAAAAGAAAGTCGTTCAATTATAAATTGTCTAGAAACAAGATACTTACAAATTTCTTTAAGAAGATTATTTAATAAGATTACAAATAGCAAATAATACGTAGAGATCTAATCTTTATTTGTTTGGTTGATTGAAATAATCTGTAATTATTTCCTTTTTTTATTCATATTTTTTATAAGATCTACTCCAAATAGATATTAATGAAATTGGATTGAAGTCAAACAAATCTTTGCCAATTGATTCAATTTTATATTTTATACCCTTTTTTAATGGTACTTGTAGCCCGCCATCGACATCTGGAGCAGAATTTCCTTCAATTAATTCTATCTGTCCGTTAGGTAATATACAAATATCCCATCCGGCAAAATAGGTTTCAGGAACTACATGCGCAGCTTTCTTGCATATTTCAACACATTCATTCCATCGTGGAATGATAAATCCCTTTATTGTAATACCAGAATTAGGATGTTTTATATATTTGTTTCCATCCAAATCTAAACCATCTGTCAGAATTTCACCAGTAGAAGTATTTATAGCAGCAAAAATGCCTCCAGAATGAGTATTATCTAAAAACGAATTATTAGTACCCATTCTTAATAAAGCTCCAAGAACGACACTCTTTCCTTTTCCAGATAAAGTTACTATTCTAATTGTATTCAAAGATTGGGGATGAAAATTTCTAAGTTCATCACTTTCGCTAATTAATTCCTCAACTAAATAATTGTTATTTCTACAAAAGTGATATAATTTTTCACCCTCTTTATCATCCTCTATTAAAAAAATACCTTTCCCTTGTTCGCCCAAAAGAGGTTTTGCAATGCATTTTCTAGCAGAGATAAAATTCAAGAATTCCTCTAAAGAGACTTCTTTTGTCCAAATCCACTTTCTATGTATAAAAAAATCAAAAGTTCTAAGAAACTGAACTTTGTCAATGAAGTGTTTTCGAACATTATAATGAATGGTTTTTCGATATATACACCACATTTCTCTTTGAGAAATGAATTCATTGCGTTGTTCTTCGCTAAGTCGCCAAAATTCATAACCGAACATATATTCTTGATATGATACTCTATGACGATATAAAGCTTCTTTATAGTCTTTCAAACTACCATTAGCGGGTTTTTCCTTCTCAAATCTTCTCACAGCTTCATTATAAAAAGATTTTCGTTCTTTTAATAATTGCTTTATTTCCTTGTAAATAGGAAAAGTGTGGAAAATATTCATATCCTTTAATATAATCATATTAACATTTAATGATTTTTCCCCCCAAAAAAATTCTTTATTCTTTTTTTTATCTCAACACGTTTTTGTTCTTTTTTATAATTAGAATAAAGTTTTAAAGACTTTTCAGGAATAATTCCTTTTTCTTTGGCCATTCTATACAAGTCTTTAGCAAAAACAGCATTGTCTTCTTTTTCATCCCCATCTTTTGTTTTCAAAATTTCAAAATAAGCCTCTACTCTATGTTTTTTAAAATAATCTATATCGAAAATACTTTTATAGAGATCTGTTTTTCCTAAGATATCAAGTGTAACGAGAGTTCGAATGCATTTAGTGCATTTTCCACAGCTATTAAAACAAAAACATACATCAAGATATTTTTGAGCGAGTTTGTCATCTGCAATTATAGCTGTTTTTTCAGCTCGTGTAACATAATCTGAAAGAATAAAAGATAAAGACTCTGTACTCAAACATTGGCAAATAAGAGCTTCGTAATGTTGAGAACCTTCGGTCAGAGATAAATCAAAATAACCAGGCCAACCTCCAGAAGAACAATAATAAATAGCAAATAGATTTTGTAATGACAGAGCCATTGCACAATTGCGGTAAACTCCTGTATGTCCATAAGCACCACGATAGTAATCGGAATCTAAGTTTGATTTTATATAGACAAATGGTAACAGAGATTGCTCAGCAACTTGTCTTGCATTTTCTCTTTTCTCTTCCGACATTCGATCTGTAGTCTCGTAAAATTCCTTAAGAGTGTATTGCTTTTTAGAAGATCGATTCGGATGGAAGATAGCACCCATATTAAAATATGTTAGGTGCGTTAACTTATATTTTTTCGGTGTGTCATTTCTAGTATATTCATGCATTGTGTAGAAGCTATCAACTCCACAAGACATGCCTGTACCTACTCCTCCTTCATTACTAACAGGGACATCGGTTGATGGTCCAATGATGTCAATTCTTTTATAGCCATTAATTTCTGTGCATAGAGCAGGTATCAAAAAACGTTTTGTATTAAATAGTAATTTTTCTGATAATAATGCTTCGGATTCTATGTCAGATCCAGTTATCATAGCATACCAAAGAAAAGCAGCAACAAAAGCATCGCCTCGTTCAGCACAAAGATAATGTTTGTATTCTTTTGGGACAGCGAACCAAAGTCCACTATCCTCTTGTGACCACTCTATTGGGGGATAATTTTCTGAAGTACGCCAATGTACCTTTTTAATGATTTTTGAGGCTTCTAAGTATGCTTTTGCTGTGTCTTTTGAAATTTCTATTTTTGCCTTTAAATAGGCATATTCTTCATCTTCAAAGATGAACGGTTTTCCAATTTTAATCATATTATATTATTATTTTTGTTTCCAAAAAATAAATTTGTTTGGGATTATTGTTAAAGTATATGTATATGACTCTGGCTTAAAAATAAGTGACCAAGACATATATATAGAAATAAAGATGAAAAGTTTCAATAGTCCATCAGTGTATAATCCAAGATGCAACATTTTAGTTACAGATAATGCTATAAGTGCTGACACAAAAACAGTGATGGTTACAGGCATTAAATCCTTTAATTGCTTATGCCACTTATATCCAACATGCTTGGACACCAAGCAAATGTTAACAAAATAACAGAACCAGTTAAAGAATACAACACCAGTAAGCAAACCTTTCATGCCAAACCAAAATAAACCACCAATTATAAATGTCATTCCTACTGTACGTTTAATCACAGTCCATTTGAACATAATTTTGCTCTTGCCGATAGCCGCTATCGTTTGTGTATTGACAGATTGTAAGCAATCAGCTAGACCAACAATACAAAAGACTTGAAAATATGGAACACTTTCCAACCATCTATCAGAGTATAAAAAAACGAATATTGGTTTTGCTGCAAGCATTAAAGCTGCCATCAAAGGAAATGTTAAATATGAAATAGTCATTGCAAGACGTCTTATCATATTTGATAGCACAGCTTTGTTGTCTTGAACCTGAGCATAAAGAGGATAAGTAACTTGTGTCATAACAGAAGAAATGCCATGAGATGCCAAATTTTCTGTTTTCACAGCTTTTGTATAGTAGCCTAAAGTAACAGGAGAGAATATTTTTCCTATTAATAAACCAGGGATTTTACTGCAGAAATTATTCAACAAATGCGTTAGGAACATATATGATCCAAAGCTGAACAACTCTTTAAACGATTGCCAAGAGAAAATCCAAGTAGGCCGCCATTTGACATAAAACCAAAAAACAATTGCTGGAATGGCAGATGAAACAAAATTTTGAGCCACTAAAGACCAAACACCAAATCCTCTGTAGGCCATCCAAACTGTAATTCCTAGCGAAATAATTGATGTGGTAATAGCAACTATAGCTATCGCTTTAAAATTAATATTTTTTCTGAGTTGATTGCTTTGAATAATGTTGAAGGCATTGATGAATAATACTAATCCCTGTACTCTTAATACGGAAGACAGAAGCGGAATATTATAGAAACGTGCAATAGTTGGTGCACTTGCAAATAAGATAGCATACATTATTGCCGACATTCCCATATTCCAAAAAAAAATGGTGGAGTAATCGCTTTGAGTGGGATGTTTCTTTTGTATTAAGGCTGAACCAAATCCGCCATCTATAAAAGTGCCTGATAATACCAAGAAAATAGAGAGCATTCCGATGCATCCATAATCGTATGGTGTGAGCAGTCGAGCAAGAATAATACCCGAAATGAACTGAATGCCCAATGTCGAGTATTTCTGCAAGGCTGTCCACACCATAGCAGATGCGGCCTTCCTTTTGAGGTTTTCAGCCATTATTATTCTGTGATAGCTTTTTTGATGTCTTCAATCGACACATCCTCTTTCCCAAGAAGATACTGAATGGTTCTGGCACCTGATTTTAGATCTTTGTTAAGCAAGGCTGAAGCAAGAGCAGTAATACCTTCCTGTATAGATGTGTCTACGCCTACAATCTTGGCTACAGATATGAATAAACCTAAGCCCATGGGAACATCTTCAAGTAAATATCTGTGGTTGATGAACGATGGGCCTTTGTTGCTGGAATCTGCGAAAGAACGGAATACGGTCATGGCGTCAATGCTCAGATTTTCCTCATTTCGCCATTTGGCAGCCTCAAAATAGTCGAGCGGATCACATCCGAAAGCTTGCAAAACTTTGTTTTTCTCAACATCAAAAGCCTTGATAACATTTACTACAGAAGGTGTAAATGCCTCTCTGTACATCCAGAACTCACCATTGCTATATTCAATACGTGAAGCAGAAAAAAGTATACCAATGGGATGCACAATCATATTGGGATTGTGGAAAGCCGATTCAAGGATATGCTTGCGGTTATATTTTGTATTGTCAAAACATGGTGAAAGGATGTCAAGCACCTTTTGAGTTTGACTTATAGGCAACACGGAAATTGCATTGCGGGGATTATAGAAGGAAATACGAACATATTCGTTATTAACTATGCGTCCATTATATGCCGTTGTTTCCCATTCACTGTAGATAATGTTCTTTTTTATGTATTTTTTGAAAATGAGACTACCCATATAGCCGGGGACAAGAATGATTATCTGTCCATCACGAATAAAGGGAGATATTAATTCTGCTACAAATTCATGCTGCAAAGTGGTGGTCATCACCATGATAATATCACCAAATTTCACAGCTTCACGAACATCACGAGTTATTATGGATGGATGTACATCGAATTCTCGTCCATTGCCTTGTAATGTGTCATCTTTAATATGATACATTTTGGCAGATTTTATTTTGTCAAAAAACTTGCCGTTTGTACTTGATGTTTTAAGTAGAGCCACTTCGTGGCCTTTTTCGAATAATTTAGCGGCATGGATAAGTCCAGAATTGCCACATCCGATAATTGTAAATTTCATATTTTTTTGTTTATTATATTTCAGAACTAACTTTAGAAAATTTAATCTTTTTTCGATGAAGAATAGAGCAACTTAGTAATAAGTATAATTCATAATGAGAAATAATTATTTCTTGAAACAGTATTCGAGCACCTCTTGTGTTCTATTGCCAAATATAGGTTGACCTTCAAGTATTTGTTGTGAGGAGATTTCTGGATGATAGAAGTTAGCTTCGATGAGAATGGGTGTATTGTTCTTATCTAAAGCGAAGTCCCAACCTATAATGCAACACTGAGGTGTGGTGTAATGTAGACGGGTAGCTAAATCGCAAATGGATGGAAAAGAAGGGATCCTAAGACTATTATATCTGAAACCTTCGATGTGAATGTCTTTCCTCAGTCCATCTGTATCAGATGAGGCAAATGTAAGCGATCCGTCTTCCTTGATACCCACGCCAAATCCACCACTGGTCATATTGTCTACTTTCATACCAGGACCACCGTGACGTAGCATCTTTGACAAGACTGTACATCTTCCATTCATTAGCAAAGTTGTTATACGGATGGTATTAAGCGATGTCGGATTGAAGATAGCCATATCAGACGATTGTTCGATAACTTCCTGAATGACAAAGTTCTTTTTTTGATAGGATTCAAAAACGGTCTTCAGTGTCTCTTCATTATAATTATTGTAGATGGTTACATTTTTACCACCAAGTGTATTGATACTCGGTTTGATAATTATGGGTTTACCATAGGTCAAGATTGTTTCTATTGCTTGTTTGGCGCTTATGGGTACATAATCGCTTGTAATGAAAGAATGATGATAATAGCCGATGATGATTTTAGGTTGTTTTACATAGGGAAAAAGCAAAGGAAACAACAGTTTCTCAGATAATGTTTTGACAGCAGACGGAGGATTGAGGATGTCTGCTAGATGAACATACATGACGTAGGGTGACACGTACAGATGCAGATCTTCTGGTTCATGGCCGAGAATATAAGCGATAGTGCTATGGTAGGTGGTAGGAATATCAGAATGGATATATTGTTTCCAGAAAAACTTGATTTTATTTTCGGCGTCTTTCGATAGTTTGGACAAATCATTGTTACGAACTCTTTTGAGATCTTTTTCTTCCCATATGTACATTTGACGAGAGGAATCGATTTTCTTTTTTGCAAATGAAAGCTTGCAAATGATTTTCCTAATGAGTTTTTGTTCAAGTCTTAGTGAACAAATGGAGAGGGAATGTGTAATTGTCATTTAAGAATAAATATTTTGTTAAACAAAGCAATTATGAAGATAAAGCAAAGGTTATAATGTCAGTTTTGAGAGAAACGAAAAAACAGGAACAAACTATAGATATAATCTATATTATCCTAATAATATAGGGTTAGGCTTTCTTCTCTTCCACAAATGGAAGGCTATGGTAGATGCGTCCTAATACCCAACGTATCAAACGATATGCGTAATAAGGATGAGTGAAAGACAATTTTACCAATAGCTTAAAGTATTCCCAAGGATAATATAGGCGCATCTTTTCACCGAATTCGAATATCTGGAAAGAGAAGATTTTGACACCCCATTCATCAAGTAATAATCTACTCCTTAGGGCAACATCAAATCTTGTTTGGCATTCTTCAAGAGATATTTTCTTTGTTCCAAATTGACTGGAAGCCAAAGAACCCGATCTTTCGGTAACGATAAAGAAAGTCTTATTGATGACTGCTATTTGCAGTGCAAAATGACCGGTGACCAAAGAAAAAGTGGCGTCGTTGGAATAGCGAATTTCATCAAATCTAACCTTATGAGTCTCTACTAAATATCTCTTGATTACTTTTCCCCAGAGAGAATGGAAACTATATCTGAAATATTGATCGTTATGCGTTTCTTCATACTCATCGAAATAGTGTCCATAGAAATTGCGATCTGACGCCTTGCTGAGATCATCGCTCATCACGCAAGTTGTGTTGTAGAAAATGATGTCTTCAGAACGGTTGATGGTCTCATCAAGAATCTGTTCAGCATCATCGGTGAGCAGATCATCGGCATCGAGGAAGATGAGCCATTTTCCTTTGGCGTGATCCAATCCCACGTTGCGCGTACGACCAGCACTGCCTCCTTGAAGGGTGTTGTAGTATTCGAGATATGGACGAGAGAGTTCGGGATAGTCCTTCAGATAACGATTGGCATCGGGACTACAATCATCAATCACTATCACCTGGATATCCTCTCGCACAGGAATGCTCTTCAAACAGCGTATGAGAAGATCGGGGATGTTGTAGTGGGGAATGATGATGGAGTAGTTGATGACATTCATTG
>JAEEGI010025721.1_pt1 | contig 11384 bp, 8 predicted proteins | sample 8958751 | NCBI WGS metagenome assembly JAEEGI01 (sample SAMN16246545, study PRJNA631951) | gut metagenome | biome: gut microbiome; feature: rumen; material: KS-attached | host: Bos | place: Iran: Karaj | collected 2018-10 | reverse complement strand
GACCGCTGCACGCTGTTCGGAGAAACGCCCGTGGCTGCTTACGACGCAGCTGACTGGACGACGCTGACCCAGGCGATTGCGGACGGCAAGGCTGCCATCGACAACGCGACCACGATCGACGACGTTGCCACGGCGAAGAGCAATGCGGAGACAGCCGCAAATGCGGTGAAGACCACAGCGGAAAAGCTGGCGGATGCGAAGACCGCCGCGAAGGCCGACCTCGACACGCTGCTTGGCGAAAAGACCGAGGCTGATTACGACGCCGCTGACTGGACGACGCTGACGCAGGCGATTGCGGACGGCAAGGCTGCCATCGACAACGCGACCACGATCGACGACGTTGCCACGGCGAAGAGCAATGCGGAGACAGCCGCAAATGCAGTGAAGACCACAGCGGAGAAAAAAGAAGAAGCTGACACAGCAGCCGCGAATGGTGTAAGCGATACAATTAACAACCTTCCGGCAGCCAATGAAGTGACCACTGCTAACAAGAATGCTATTGAAGCGGCACGGGCAGCTTACAACGCCCTGACCGATGACCAGAAGGCCAAGGTTTCCGCTGAAACCCTGAAGAAGCTGACCGACGCTGAGGACAGGCTTGTAGTTCTGCAGGTCATGAGCGAGGTTTCCGCAAAGACGGGTAGCGGCATGACTTATACTGGCAGTCCGATCCAGTTGATCAATACACCGACGACCGCGCTTCCGACCGGTTACATCATGAAGTATGCTGTGACCACGGAGAACACAGCTCCTTCTGATAACCTCTATACCACATCCATCCCGGCAAAAACCGAAGCCGGAACCTACTACGTCTGGTATAAGGCCGTGGGCGACGACAACCACAGCGACAGCGAGCCCGCCTGCGTCACCGCGACGATCGCCGCGCCTGTCTACTATGACGACCCGACGCCGAGCACGCCCGCAGCCGAGACCGTCACGGTCCCGGTCTCCGGCGAGGATGAAACCGTCAACGTGAAGGTCGAGGTCAAGGACGATACCGCGACCGTCAAGGAAGCGAACGTGGACAAGGTGCTGGAGGCCGAGGAGGTCGGCACCGTCACCGTGGACGTGAGCGCGCTGAAGGAGAACGTCAACGAGGTCGTGATCCCGAATGAAATGCTGGAGAAGGTGGCCGACGCCGTGGCGGACGAGGATAACACCGCCGACGGTCTGGAGGTCAAGCTGCCTGCCGGCAGCGTGGCGTTTGACGCGGACGCCCTGGCGACCATCACGGAGCAGGCGGATGGAAAGGATCTGACGCTGCATCTCGACGATGTGAAGGTCACGGAGCTTGCAAGCGCGCAGCAGGAGGCCGTCAGCGATCTGGAGATCGAGGTCGTGCTGGACGCCTACCTGACCTCGGGCGGCAAGCGCATCAGCGACTTCAACGGCGGCAGCGCCACCGTCAAGATCCCCTATACGCTCAAGGACGGCCAGACCGCGCAGGGGATCGTCGTGTGGTATGTGGCCGCTGACGGCACCCGCAGCCAGGTCCCGGCGAGCTATGACGGCAAGAACGTCGTGTTTACCGTCCCGCACTTCTCCAACTATGTCATCGCCTATGACGCGGAGAAGGCGGCCGCCTGCCCGAAGGACGATACCTGCCCGATCAGCGCCTTCACTGACGCAAGGACGACCGCCTGGTATCACGACGGCGTACACTTCGTGCTGGCTAACGGCCTCATGAACGGCATGGGCAACGGAAAGTTTGATCCCAACGGCACCACCAGCCGCGCCATGATCGTGACGATCCTCTACCGCTTGGAGGGCGAGCCGGAGGTCACGGGGGCCAATCCCTTTACCGATGTGCCGGACGGCCAGTGGTACACTAATGCCGTGCTTTGGGCGGCGGAGAATAAGATCGTCGAGGGCTACGGCAACGGTAAGTTCGATCCAAACGGCGAAATCACCCGCGAGCAGCTTGCGACGATCCTCTACCGCTACGCGCAGAGCAAAGGCCAGGGCTTCACCGGCACCTGGATGTTCCTGTTGGATTACCCGGACGCCTCCGAGGTTTCCTCCTGGGCGGACGAGGCCATGCACTGGTGCGTGATGCAGGGCATCATCAACGGTAAGGACGGCAAGCTCGTTCCGGGCGGCAACGCCAGCCGTGCCGAGAGCGCGACGATGCTGATGCGGTACTGCACCAAGATCGCAGAGTAAAACGGATAAAGATACCATACTTTCAGCCCCGCTTATGGAGGAAGCGGAGTAGACAGAGAAACAGGCGATGTGATTGACCGGACATAGTTCTGGCCCTCCGCATCGTGAGGGCCGAAAAGGAAACTTCATACCGCCACCTGACATGAGGGTGCAGATTGCCGAAAGGCCGTCTGCACCCTCTATTTTTTCGACTGCTTTCAAGTTATTCCCCTATCAAAAAATGGGAGAACATGATGAAAGCAGTCGTATCCTTCTGTCCGTTTTTGGCTGGAAATCGCCGCTTTGCTCTGGAAATGTAATTTTCAGCATATTACACAAGAAACATGGCGCATTTCCCCGGCGCTGCCGCGGCCCGCCGCACCCCATTCAGATCTCGCCAAAGTAATCTGAATGGAGGTACATACCGTGTTTGATAAAAAGAGCAGCTATGCGCTCAACAAGAAGGACCCGGACGCCATCGTTTACACCGATGCGGACAGGAACATCATCCGTCTGACCCGCGAGGACTTCGATACGGAGGCAGACTTCCTCAAATGGAAAGCGTGGTCCGACGAGAACTATCACGACGAAGAAAAGGCCGACCATACCGAGGCCAATTATACAACGCCCTTATCCGAGCTGCCCGATAAAGCCGGTGCCGTCGATGGGCCGGAGATCGTCATCGAGCAGCGGATCGAGCGGCGGGCGCAGGAGCAGTATTCGGAGGAAACGGTGATCCGTATCAAAGGCCAGCTCACGGAAAAGCAGTTTCGCCGGGTCTGGATGTACTGCGCCGAGGGCTTGACCGAGCAGGAGATCGCGGAGCGAGAGAAAACGTCCCAGGGCAAGATTTCAGAGTGTCTTGCTCCCGCGCTGAAAAAAATCAAAAGAATTTTTCGCATTCGACAGGTTTCACCGGATATTCGCAGACGGTTTTTTAGCGATAAGTGAAGGACGCTTTTCCACGATTCTTCATTGGAGCTTGAAAACTGAATATACGGTGTTATTTGGTAAGGACTGTGTTTCGCACAGCTCCTGTTATCCCGCGTGATAGCGACATGGGGCGCGACGCCAAGACGACAGCTTAGGAGGTGAAGAAAAAGCTGTCCGAGCGACCACCGCAAGCTCCAGACCCGGTTGTGGCATTCCGGGCGCGACGACAGCGCGGGTGATAATGATACTTGCTCACGCTCCCCCACGGACTTGAGGGGAAGTCTCTGCGGCTCACGTTACGAACGAAGCCGCGGAGCTATGATCGCTTCGCCAGAAGCGCCGGTAACACCCCCCTCGCCAGGGCCGCGTGGCAAATATGGCGAAACACAGGTAAAAGACAGAGGGCAAGCCGCGCCGATCCGGTTTCTATGTTTACAGATACGCACCAACCCGGCGCGGCGGCCCATCGAGGTCAGATACCACGCGCTGGCGGCGCAAACTGCCAGCGTGTTCATGTGACTTTGATGATAATACCAGGAAGGAGATCGCTATGAATACTACAACCCAGCCCGAAGATCGTGACGCCCTTGTGGACATCCGCGATGTTTCGGTCAACAAGGATTTGCCCAGGGAGGATCGGATCGCCGCCTTTGTGGAGCAGATCAAAAACCCCTACCGTTTCCGCTGCGGCGATTTCGTGATAAACGCCTGCTTCGCCTCCGGCGGCGCGACGATAGAGGATTGCTTGAAAGGGATACTACGGTGAGCGACAAACTTGCGCGTTTCCGCATGGAGCGGTAAAATGGCTTTGGAAAAGGATAAAACAGGCTGAAGCCTCATAACCCACTCTTTTTGCCGCGGGAACCTCCGGGACGGAAGGAGTGTTTTTTCATGCCCAAATACAAAGCCGCCGCCTATATCCGTCTGTCCTATACCGATGACCGCCAGAGCGAAAGCGACAGCATTGGCAATCAGCGCAGACTGATTGAGGACTTTGTTTCACGGAACCCGGACATTGAAATCGTCATGGAGAAGATCGACGACGGTTACAGCGGTATCATTTTTGATCGCCCCGCGTTCAAGGAAATGATGCAGGAGGTCACGGACGGCACCATTAACTGTGTCATCGTCAAGGACCTGTCCCGCCTGGGGCGAGAATACATCGAAACGGGCCGCTATCTGCGGCGGGTGTTTCCCACCTACGGCGTCCGCTTCATTGCCATCACGGACAACATCGACACGGCCCAGGAAAACGGCAGCGACGAGCTGACCGTTTCGGTAAAGAACATTATAAATGAAGCCTACTGCCGGGACATTTCCATCAAGACCCGGACGGCGCTGGACGTGAAGCGCCGGAACGGTGATTTCGTCGGAGCGTTCACGGTATATGGCTACATCAAAGCCGAGGACAACAAAAATCAGCTTGTCCCCGATCCCTATGCCTCCCGCGTGGTGCGCGACATTTTCCGTATGCGCCTGGACGGAGCCAGCGCGTCCCATATCGCGGCGGAGCTGAACAGGCTGGGGATTCTCTCCCCGCTGGCCTATAAGCGCAATAACGGTTTCCCTTACGCCAAGAAGGGTTATGCAGATCGGGAGGATTGCAAATGGTCCGCTACTACCATTCTCCGTATTCTCCGGGATGAGGTCTACACAGGAACGCTGGTGCAGGGCAAGCGTGGGACAAGCAATTACAAGATCAAGGAGCTGGAGCTGCGTCCGTCCTCCGAGTGGGTGCGGGTGGCCGATGCCCATGACGCCCTTATCGACAAGCAGGACTTTGAGCTGGTCCAAAGAATCAGCGGTCTGGATACCCGGACCTCACCCCATAAGGATACCGTGTACCTGTTCTCCGGCATCCTGATTTGCGGCTGCTGCGGCGCTCGCATGACCCGGAAAACCAACCGTGTAAAGGGTAAGGAGTATCACTACTATTACTGCCCCACGGGGAAGAAAAACGGCTGCCACAGCCCGGTCATGCTCCGGGAGGACAGCTTGATAGATGTAGTATGGCAAACCGTCAAGGGCTATATCGACAACGTAGCATCTCTGGAGGCGCTGCTGCAAACCATTGACCAATCCAGCATCAATCGGGCGCTGATTCAGGAATACACTGACCACATTACGGACAATGAGCGCCGTCTGGATCAGATCATGGAGTTCAAAGCCCATTTGTACGAAAGCCTGGTGAGCGGCGAGATCTCTAAAGAGGACTATGCCAATTACCGGGCGCGTTACACCCGGCAGATCGAAGAAATCAAGGCGAGTATCCGGCTCCTGAAGGACAAGCTGGAGGCTGTAAAGGAAAACCGAAGCGAGCGCATCCGCTGGATCAACCACTTCACCAAGTTTTCCGAGCAGGAATCCATTGACCGCACGGCGCTGATCCACATGGTCGAAAGCATCCGTGTTCTCGGCAAGCAAGAGCTGAAGATCACATTCAGACACGAAGATGAATACCGGAAGGCCGCGGAGCTGATCTTCCTGGCCCAGCAGGTAGAGCGAAAGGCAGGTTGATTATGGCAAGAAAGAGCAGGAAGAATGTCACGCCGCCAGTGCAGGAGACAGAGGCCATTTGCCGGGCGGCAATCTACGTCCGTCTTTCCGTGGAGGACAAGCAGACGCGGACGGCATCCATCGAAACGCAGCAGCTCATTATCGCACAGTTTCTGGACCGCCACCCGGAGATCACGGCCTACCACACCTACATCGACAACGGGGCCACGGGTACGAACTTCCACCGCCCCGGCTTCCAGCAAATGCTCTCCGACATTGAGGCAGGGTTTGTGAACTGCGTGATCGTGAAGGACCTCTCCCGGCTGGGCCGAAACACCATCGACACTGGCTACTACATCGAAACCTATTTCCCCCAACGGGGTGTCCGCTTTATCGCCGTCAACGAGAATTACGATACCGCCGCCCCGGACGACGCCGGTTTTGGCATCCTGATCCCGCTGCGGAACATGATAAACGAGGCTTACGCATTGGACATTGGCCGAAAGATCAAAGCCTCTCAGCGGCAGCTTATGAAGGATGGAAAGTATATCGGAGGCCGGACGCCCTACGGGTATCTGAAAGCAGACGACGACTGCCACCAGCTTGTGATCGACCCTGTGGCCGCGCCGGTGGTGCGTCAGATATTCGCGTGGGCCAGCGAGGGCGCGGGGCTGAACACCATCGCCGTCCGATTGAATGAGGCCGGTATCCCCGCGCCCAGCCACCACAAGCGCGACCTGGGCGAGATCACCCACGACAATCTGATCGGCAGCGGAAAATGGCAAACCTTTACCGTATCGAAGATACTTCACAGCGAGGTCTACATTGGTGATTTAGTCCAGGGTCACACCAAGATCATTGACCACAAACAGGTCAAAGCGTGGCCGGATAATCTGACGATTGTACGGGATACCCATGAGGCCATTGTCAGCCGGGAGCAGTTCGACACGGTTCAGAAGATGTTGGAGGCGACGGCCCAGGCAAGCAAGGCCCGCGAGATCAGGTCCTATACACCGAACATCCTGAAAGGCAAGGTGTTCTGCGCTCACTGTAACAAAAGCCTCCACCGGCAGCGTTGTGTCCGAAAGAAAACCGCTGACCGCTACATATTCCATTGCCTGACAAACAGCAGAATGGCCCACGGCGCTTGTCCCGGCGTTTTCATCTATGAGGAAGAATTGCTGGAATCGCTCACAAGCACCATCCTGGACAATCTGGACGCAGCCCTGGGACAGTATGCCCTTTGCATGGAGGCCCCCGCTCAGCAGCGCGAGGCCCATGCGGAATTATCCGAGAAGATCACGATGAAAAAGCTGGAACGAACAAGGCTCAGTGATCGCGTCCGCGGCCTCTATGAGAACCTTACCCTGGGCATGATCGGCAAGGATGAATACTTCGACCTGCGGGAACGGTACGACGCCCAGCTTGCCCAAATCAACAGCGAGCTGGAACAGCTCGACAAAGGGCTTGCCGCACTGGACGCCCAAATGAAAAAGTATCAGTCCATCAAGCGGGACGCGCAGAGCATCCGCAAGGATCGGGCGCTGACGGCGGAGCTGATTGACCGTCTGATCGAGCGCATTGATGTCACGACGGAGAAGCAGATCACGGTCCGCTTCAAGTTTCAGACCGATTATGAGAGCTATGGGGAGGTAATAGAAAAATGCAAAGTTATGTGATCGCCCTCTATATCCGCCTCTCTCTGGAGGACAGCAAGTACGACAGTCTGAGCATAGAAAACCAATGCCTTGTCCTCCATGAGTACGCCGCCGCCATGCCAGAGGCCCTTAACGCCGAGGTCTTGGAGTTCATCGACAACGGGTACAGCGGCACCAACTTTGAGCGTCCCCAGGTCCAGCGGCTCATTGAAATGGTACGGGCTAATCAGATCGACTGCATCATCGTCAAGGACTTCTCCCGCTTCGGACGCAACAGCATCGAAACCGGCTATTTCATTGAGCGCGTTTTCCCGCTGTTCCATACCCGCTTTATCTCCATCAGCGACGATTTCGACAGTGACAGGCACAAGGGCGACACCGGGGGCATGGACGTTGCGTTCAAGTATCTCATCAACGAATACTACAGCCGGGATATGTCGATCAAGACCAAGAGCGCCAAGTATGCCAAGATGCAGCGCGGAGAGTATCAGAGCAAGATATGTCCCTATGGCTACCGGAAAAGCGCCGATGGGCGTATGGAGCCGGACCCGGAGGCCGCGGAAGTGGTGCGACTGATCTTTCGCCTCTCCGCTGACGGCGTAAACGCCGCAGAGATCACCAGGGAATTATACCGGCGCGGCATCCCTACCCCCGGCGAGTACAAGGCCGCCCATGGGAACCATACCCATGATGTTTCGCGTACACGCGGGATTTGGAGCAGCTCTACCGTGCTTCGGATGCTGGAGGACGAGCGGTACACCGGCACCTATGTCATCGGCAAAAGGGCCGTGATGGAAGTGGGCGGCAACCGCAGCCGCTTGAAGGATCGCGGCAAGTGGTACATCATTCCCGACCACCATCCGGCCATCGTCGATCAGGCAACCTTTGAGCAGGCCAAGGCGAAACAGCTCCGCTATCCACAGCCCGTCAAGAAAAAACGGGATTATGCTTTGAAAGGCAAAATCTTCTGTGGCTGCTGCGCCCATGCCCTTTCCCGCACGTCCAACAAAACGTCGTATTATTTTTGCCGACATTCCGATGCGGACAAGACCCTGCCCTGTCACAAGATGCGATATGAAACAACGGCGCTGGAGCAAGCGATATTTGATTCGCTGAAAAAGCAAGTGGACGCGCTGGGCGCTGACAGCATTGAAAGCGCGGGAATGGTAAAAGCGGTTCTCTCCCAGCGCCCGGAATATGAACGGCAGATCGAGGCGCTGGAGGATAACAAGCTCCATCTGTATGAGCAGTACCAGCTTCGGAAGATCGACCTGGATACATACCGGACGTTGAAAGAAACGCTGGACGCCCAGCTTCTGAAAACCAAAAACGCCTTTGCCGCGCTTACTTCTCAGGCAAAGCGAGAGCAGGAGGCGAAAGAGAAAGAGGCCCAGCGTAAAAGCATCTCAAAAGAGCTGGACGAGGCAACCGGCCTGACCGCCGCACTGGCGGACCTCCTGATCAACAGGGTACGGGTATATCCCGACAACCGGATCGAGATCGAATACAAGGTGCAGGACCTCTTTGAATAGAGTAAAAACAGAAACCCCAGGTTATCGGCAACGGTAGCTTGGGATTTCTGCTTTTGCAGAAGATATTTTTTTGTCGTGAGCTTGACATACGGGTGGCGCAGGTCGTGGAAGTGGATGTTCTTGCACTGCGCACGCGCCAGCACCTTTTTCATCTTTCGATAGACGCTCTGCGGATCCAGCGGAGCGTCTTCTTTTACCAGTGAGGGAAACATCCAGCGGGAATCCGTCCGCTCCTTCAGCTCCCGCAGCACGGCCAGCACCGCCGGAGGCAGAATCACAACTCGGTCAGAGCTTTTCGTCTTCGGCGACGATACATGCAGCGCACCCGCCACATGAATGACCTGCCGCTGAATATGGAGCTCGCCGGTGCGCAGATTCAGATCGTCCCACTGCAGCGCGCAGATCTCGCCGCGCCGCATGCCGGTCGCCAGCTCGAGGAGCATCATCTCGTAGAAGCCGTCCTCCTTCGCCTGGATCAGAAACCGCTGCATTTCCTCGTGGGAGAGCACCTGCATCTCCCGCGCCTTCTTCGGCGGCAGCTTGCAGCCAACGGCAGGGTTGACACGGATCAGTCCCTCGGTCTTCGCCTTTTCCAGCGCGATCCGGCAGGTGGTGTGGCAGGAGCGCACCATGCGGTCGGACAGGGCGGGACCGTAGAGATCGCGGCGGATGCGCCGCCCGTTTCGTTTCAGCTCCGCGTAGAACTGCTGCAGGTCGCTCTGCGTCAGCTTGTTCAGTGGAATTTCTCCGACGTGCTGAATGATGTGGTTGTAGATCCGATCCTCGTAGCACTGCTGGGTCGTGATCCGGAGGCCGGGCTTGGAGTAGATTCGATACCACAGATCGAGCCAATCTCCGAAGGGCATCACATGTTTTCCGGGATGATATGCAAACCATTTGCCTGCTGCGTTTCCGAACGCAGGAACCCCAGATACTCGTTGAACGCATTGAACAGCATATCGCCGGAGCAGACCGGCAGCAGCGCGTCGGACTTTCCGATGGGGACGAACCGGAACAGTTCCGCCGCTGCGGTCAGCACCAGCACCGGGATGATCTCATACTCCGGGCCGAACAGGATCTCCAGGTACGGGCAGTATTTCGCTGCCTGCAGCACCTCGTCGGGATCGACGGCCTTTTTCATCTTGAACTCCAGCGCGAAGACCCTGTTTTCCGTGACGACCAGCACGTCCGCGTAGATGCGGACATGGCGGGAGCGCTTCAGGCGCAGCTCGAAGGCGATCTCCCAGTCCAGACATCCCTCGCCCATCATTTCCGTCAGATCGCCGAACAGCGACACCGTCTGCGTCCGGCAGTCCCGGAAGGAGTGCAGCAGGCCGCGGGTGTCGTTGAGGTTTCTGCCGATGTTCGTGCAGCCGTCCATGAGCCGGCTCAGCCATTCGTCCTCAGAAAGCGACAGGAAATCCCGGACCGGGCCGTAATAGCCGGCGAATTCCGACAGGCCGCTGTGGGGTCGCGCCTGGCGCATGATGCCGTGCCAGCGGTATTCGCCATCCTGCCAGCAGAGCTCCTTCATCAGCGGAGAATTGTAAAGCGCATGATTTACCGTTGTGCGGTCGAGGTTCAGAGTCTTTGCGATCTCCCGCGCCTTGATCCCGTCGCCGCGGCAGATCGCGGCGCAGATGGCTCTCTCCGTTTGATCTGCGATTTTGAGTTGCGGCTGCATCATTGCTCCATCAGTCTCCCATCAGCTTAACATACACGTTCCTGCGGCGCGGGCCGTCGTATTCGCAGAAATAGACGCCCTGCCAGGTGCCCAGCACGAGTCGGCCGTCCTCGATGATGATCTGCTCGGAAAAGCCGATCATGCTGGCTTTCAGGTGCGCCGCCGAGTTGCCCTCCATGTGCTGATAGCCGTCCTCCCAGGGGACGAGCTTATCGATCTCCGTGGTGAAGTCGCGCACGACGTCCGGGTCGGCGTTTTCGTTGATGGTGACGGCGGCGGTAGTGTGCGGTATAAACACCGTGCATACGCCGGAACGGACGCCGCTGTCCTCCACGGCCTTTTGGACCATGTCCGTGATGTTCAGCATCTGCGTGTGCTTCGATGTGTTGACGCTCAGTTTGGTCAGCATGGCGTGTCGCCCCTCCTGATGCCCGGTCTTGTTTTTTGAGTCCGTTATGAACGCTCGGACCACGTCGTCGCGGACTTCATATCGTTCGCGGCGGCGTTTCCTTTTTTCAAAGCAAACTTCCCCTCTCGTTCCCTCCGTCGCTCCTCCTCTCAAAACCGGACCCGCTTACGCCGGGATCCGGTTTTGTTCTCTCGAACGGGAACGGGAGCTTCAAACGATCACCGCAGAAACGCCCGACCGTTCGGGCGGTTTTTATTATTTGCGAAAGCAATGTGTTTCGAATGGCCCGCTGATTTCATCCGACGCCGGGCTCCTTATAAAACTCGTCGTTCAGGTCGCCGAAGCCGGCCCGGACGGAAAGCTCGAAGATGTTCATGGAGATGTTCTCCCTTCTTGTCCCCGCCGCTTCTTCTATTGCCTTCATCACGGCCATCGCGAAATTTCTCTTCGCGTGGTACTCTGCGCGGCTGAAATAGCGGGCGTCGACAAAGGCGAAATTCTCCTGCTTCTTCCCCAAGGCATAGAGCTGC
>JAEEGI010025719.1_pt1 | contig 11385 bp, 5 predicted proteins | sample 8958751 | NCBI WGS metagenome assembly JAEEGI01 (sample SAMN16246545, study PRJNA631951) | gut metagenome | biome: gut microbiome; feature: rumen; material: KS-attached | host: Bos | place: Iran: Karaj | collected 2018-10 | reverse complement strand
ACCACGCCCCCAGCGCGATGAGCGCAAAGACGACTGCCGCGCTGACGAGCCAGGGCGCCGCCGCTTCCATTGCAACCCTTATTGCCGGAAGAAGATCCATTTCCGTTATCGATTATCTGCCCTTGTCTTTACGATGAAGGAGACGGAGCGCTGTTTTTCGTTCGCAGAGTGTCATCGCTGCCATCCTTGGATGCGGAAGACTTTCTCCGCAAGCTTGCGTTCGGGGGCGCCGGAATCGGGCTTGAACCAGAGTTCGAAGCGCGCCGCGTAAAACTGTTCCCAGTTCCCCTCGTAGATTGTGATTTCCGTCGTGCCGGAATAAAGTTCGCCTGGATCATCCGACCAGCCGAGCCGAAGGGAGGAGGTGTCGGGCAGGCGCGCCTGCGAAAGCGGTGTGCCCTTTGTGACTTCAAACGCCTTGAGATAGACGAGGCCCGGTTCGCCGGGATTGGCGAGGATTCGGACGGCGTAGATGCCGCCCTGCATCCCGTCCTTGAGGGAGATGTCGGGAGCCTCGCCGCGCAGGATGGCTCCGGGCGGCAGGATGCGGGCGATGGTCGCGGGCGTCGGTGATTCGGCAAGCGGACGCAGTTCCTCCTCCAGAAGTCGCAGGAGCGCCTTGGTCAGGCGGCGCTCGCGCCCGGCGGACTCCTCATATACTTCGATGCACGCGTTTTCGGCGGAGATGATTACGTGGCTCTTGTTCATCGCGTCTTGGCTGGTGGCCATGCCCGGAGAGGGCACGACGTCGGCCGTCTCGCCTGGCGCGAGCCTTGTTGGCTGCGGGTCCCGGTTCCACCACGGATCAGGGAATCCGATGGTAAGGCGGACCTGGTAGTGCGGCCCACGTCCTTCCGCCGTCATCGGATAGTGGAAATCGGAAAAGAACCCGTTGAGGGGATAATCCCAGCCACCAGGCCCCTTCATGATGCGGGTCGCGTAGAGCGAATCTCGCAACGCGAAGACGCGCCAGCCGGGGTGCGCGGAAAGATACCGCAAGAGGATGTCCCGGTCCTCGCGCGCGAGACGCGCGAAGGACGGAACGTCAGCGGAAACTGTCCCGTCATCCGTTCCGGCCTGCAAAAGGGCGTTTGAAACGGCGGTGAAATACGCATCCGCGCCATCCGCCCGCCCTGTGCCAAGCCAAAGTGTGCATTCGCCCGGCTCGGCGATTTCAATCCCCTCGGGGATGGACAAATCGTCCGCGAAGTCGTCATTGTCAACAAGGACGACCATAAACGCCACCGCGCACGCAGCCACTAGCGACACTCCAGCGCAAGCACCCGTCGCAAAAAACACCGCAACGGCGCGGCCCCATCGTTTCAGAACGAGCGCGCGGACGAATGCCGCCAGACAGAGTCCAAGAAAAACAATGAACCCGCCTCCGCCGACCCTCCCGAGAATTTTGAGCACCATAGACGGGAGCATAGTCTTCAGAAATGCGGCGAAAACGATGTCGCAGCACCACAGTCCAGCGCAAAGCAGCAGCCCAAGCGGCGAAAGCCACCATGAGGAGATAAATTGGATGAGAAAGCGCTTCATGGTGGCGAGATGCGTTCCAGACGCGATTCGCGCTACTGAACAATGACAACCGTTCCCGGCTGCGGAATCGTCAACGTGACACGGTTTATGGCATCGCTTTCCCCAACCGTCTCATACGCGACCTTCCAGGAGTTGCTGGGCTTGAGAACAGTAGCGAACTCGCCGGTTATCGCGTCCGCTTCGACGATTGTATAGGTTCCGCTCTTGATTTGCTTCAAGTCGGCCGAATTCGCCACGAGGTCGAGCGTGCAGTCCGAGCCGATCTGCAGGATGCCGCGGACGACGAGCTTGTCGGCCTGCGGCTGGCGGGTCTCCGCATCCTTCGGCCCGATGCCGATTTCAAGGTGCGACCAGTTCCCGAGCGCCAGTTTGTTCTTGGTCTGGCCGGAACGGCCCGCCGTGAAGGTCCCGTAAACATGGGCGCCCGACTCAACGTCCACCGTGCCGGGCGACAGCGTGGCGAAGTTCGATTCGCTCCCGTTGGAAAGCTCAATCATGTTGACGCCCTTGTCGTCCTTCATTCCGACATACCCCGTGCCACCGAGCTTCGCGCCGGCCGCGACCTTCGTCTCCTGGATGCCGAGACCGTACTCACTGGGGTTGTCAACGTACCACGTGCCGCCGTTGACCTGGAAGTGGCTCTTGAGGTTGTTGAAGTTGACCGTCGATTTGACGATGCCGTTTCCGGCTTTCTTTTCCGTCCTGCCCGATCCGCCTTCGGCGAGGCCGTTCTTGATGAGCAGATCGACGGGCGCCGAACCACGGGCGACGTTGATGCTGTAGTCCTGGTATCCCTCGAAACGCCAGTAGACGTTGAAGACGGCCGTCCGGGCGCTGGCGTACGTCGTGATGTTCCTGGCGTTGTACGTGCCTCCCCCGTTGTACGTCCCGCCCCAGAGGTAGGCGTTCAGCGTGTAGAAATAGCTGCCGATCTGCGCGACACCGCCTTCGTGGACGTAGATGTTGTCGGCCCGACCGTTGTCGATGTCGCCGCTCTGGAACGTGCCGTTCGTATAGACATGGATGGTGGCGCCGGCGATGGAGTTCTTCTGGCTCTGGTAGAGTTTGGCCGGGGTGTCGCCGCCGCCGATCGTCACGGTGCCCTTGAAGGTGTTGCCGCCATTGATGTTCGCCGTGATCTGCCCCTCGCGGATGATCCACGGACCGGTGAAGCTCGTGTTGTTGTAGCTCATGTTGACGTTGCCCGCTCCGGTCTTGAATACATAGGTGCCGGGCGTCTTGGAGATGTTGGCGTTGATGACGAGGGAATTGGCCCCCGCGACGTTCCAGATGCAGTTCGTGTCGCTTCCGGCATAGAGCACGAGCGGAACGGCGATGGTGTGGTTCCCCTCGTTCCCCTCGACATCGGCGCGCGTGATGCCGCCGAGTTCGAGCGATCCGCCGTTCTCGTCCGCCGCCAGCGTGAAGGCCGCCGTCGTCTCGATGAGGAGGTCCTTGACGATCGCGTCGCAGGCAATCGTGACGCTCTGGTTCGCTGTGAGCCCAGTCGAGGTGAACTTGGCGGTGTCGACGATGGTAGGAACCCGCGGACTCCAGTTGTCGGCATCCTCCCAGGTCAGCCCGTCACCCGCGCCGGTCCACACGCACTCGGTTGCGACGAGCGACTCGTCGTCGACGATGGCGATAGTCGCGCTTGCGGGGGTTCCAACGGGATAGGCGGCGTCAGGGACGATGGTGATGACGAGCGACGTGTCGCCGCCGGCGGCATCGTTGTCGATCATCGTGAACGGCACGACGACCTCCGCGACGCCGGCCCCGAATGAGACGCTCGCGGGAAGTCCGCTGGCAAGCGTCGCCGCGTTCGCCGAATAAGAAAGATAGACGGTGAGAGGCTCTGCGGCGGCAGCCGCCGGACGCGTCACGGAGAATGACTGCGACTTGGCGTCGCTCTCGTACACGGAGGCGGGCCAGTCCGCCAGCGAGGGACCGGCCGTGGAAAGCGAGAGGCACTCGCTCCACTCCCAGTCGGAATCGGCCGTCTTCGCCGCGAAGCGGACGTAGTAGATGGCGTTCTCGGCGAGGTTGGTGAGAATGTGCGAAGCGGTTCCCGCCGCGTTGGCGGCTCCGAAGTCGACGACCTCGTCCCAGTCGGCCGCCGTAGTCCCGCCGTCGGCCGCGCCATAGTAGGCCTTGAGCGAGATGGCCGGCGGCTCCATGCCGGCAACGACCTTGTCGTAGCCGAGCGTCACGGCGAAGGTGCCATTGGAACTGGTCACGCTGGAGAGTTGCGCGGCAATGGTCGGCTCCATGGTGCATTTCTTGACATCGGACCATTCCCAGAAGGCGATGCCGTCACCCTCCGCGAGCGTCGTCCCCGTGCCGCTGAGGTTGATCACGAAGTACGGGGGCGTGGCAAAGGTTCCGGCGACATCGACAACCTTCGTCTCGTTCGCGTCGAACGCAATCGCACCGGAATTGACATCCCAGCCTGTCGCATCTTCCGCCGCACCGGCCGTCTCGCCGACATAGACGACGACCGTCGTCGCGCCCGGCGCGGACGAGGTGATGCTGAAGCTGTAGCCGTCCGCCGTCTTGGCGATGGAGTTGAGAGTGATGTAGCTGTAGTCCTCCACGCAGCGTAGCCAGACGTTTTCCGCCGTGTTCTCCACGAAGGTGAAGTCCGACATCGCGGACGGAGTCGTCGCAGGCGCCTCGGCGTAGCTCACGGCGCCGAAGCCGCAGATCCGGCCGTTCGCGTCCGTAGTCGTGTCATAGGGTGCGCCAGCGTCGCCCGTTCCGTTGCCGAAGCGGATTTCGACGTCGTGCCATCCCGCAGCGGGCGCGACGGCGCTGGAGACGCCGACGTTGTTCCAGGTCCCATCCTTCAGAACCTGAACGCCGTCCACCTTCATGAACGCCGCGTCGTCGACCGACTCGGCGAAGTAGTATGTCCCGCCGTCGAAGTACATCTGGCCGTGGTAGCGCCAGGTGCGGTTGTCCGCCCAGATAGGTGGGTACGTCTTGCTTCCATTGGAATTCGCCTTTACGCCGCCGGCCTCGACCGAGGCGAAGACGCCGGTGTCCGCGATGGAGGCGGTCGTGTAGTTGTTGCCGTCGTAGGAGTTGATGAAGCCGCCCTTGAGGCCGGCGCGATGTACGGCGGCCTGCGCGGCGATTGCGGCTGTGACTGCCAGTAGTCCTATGGTTGTCTTCTTCATGGTGTTCCTTTCGCGGTTGTCCCCTGCCCTACCGGACAAGGATGTACGTGCCCTTGATGATATCCAAATCAAACGCGGCCACATATTCCTCTGCGACCGTTTCTCCTTCCCCGCCTTCGACTTCGCGGGTCGCCATGACGGGTATGACCTTCCAGCCCGGCCTCGGACGTTCCAACGCGGCGAAGTCGCCCGTGATGCCGCCCGTAGCGGACAGAATCCGGAATCGCCCTCCCTTGACGCGGTCGGGCGTGCAGCCCGCAGCCTCAAGAGTCAGCTTGGTGCCCGTCGAGGAGACAGTGACGGCGCCGAACACGGCGAGACTTGAGGCGCCGGCCGGCGTGAGGGAAATCTTCAGTTCCGAATAGTCGCCGAAGGTGGTCGGGCAGACCTGGTTGGTCGAACCGGCGGTCAGCGTCCCGGCGATGAAGGAGCCAGTCGCATCGGCAATGGTTCCGGGGCGCACCGTGGCAGGGTTGCCGTCGGCGCCTGAAACGACCAGGACCGAATTGTTGGCGCCGGCGATGCCGCCGACGCGGCCCGTGCCGCCCAGGGTCGTCCCTTTGGCGACTTCCACGCGGCTCTTGCCCGTGGCGGACCCTTCCACGTTGTCGACGAGCAATGTGCCGCCGTGGACGCGCGTCATGCCCTCGGAGGCGGACTTGCCGCCGTAGCCGTTCGAGGATGTCATGCGCATCACACCCGGATCGCGCTTGTCAAAACCGTCGCCGTCGCCCTGTCCGTACACATGGCCGTTCAGCACGAAGTCAACCGGCACTCCGGGAATGTCCGCGACGAAGAACCGCGGGTAGCGGTTGCCCCACGCCGTTCCGCCTTCGTAGGCGCCACCGCTGTAGTAGTCGCCCTTGCAGCGGATGCTGCCATCGAAGACGAGCGCGTTGTCGCGCGTATCCGGGATAACGAGGCGGCCACTGCTGGCCATGTTGAGTTCGCCGTTGGGCGAGGACTCGACAGCGCCTTCCAGGAAGAAGTGGACGGCGTCCGCTCCCGTCGTGAGCACCCTCGTCTTGCCAAGTTTGAGCGTGCCGCCCTTGAAGACCGAAAAACGGGACATGCTTTGGAGCTGGACGGAATTCTGATTGGCGGATAAATCAAGGACGCCTTTGTCGCCGACCTCGAAGACGCCGACGTAGTCGCCAGACATCGGGTTCCAGTTCCACTGGCTGACATAGGTCGCGTAGGCGACGGCCGGCTCACCGAAGCCGCCGACGACAAGCTGTCTGCCGAGCAGTTTTCCCGTGCTCGCGAATTCAAGTCTGCCGGCTTTGACGATGGTCGCGCCAGCCGTCCTGCCGCTGGAATTGTTGTTTCCGCTCAGAACAATCCGCCCGGGTCCCTCCTTCACGAGGTCGGCCGTCCCGCCGACATACGCCAGCGCCAGCGTCGCGTTGGTGGCGACAGAGAAGGTCGCCTCCTTGTCGAAGGCGAGGTTCGAGGCGATACGCACGATCCCCGCGCCCTCGGCGACCGCCATGTCCATCGCGTCGAAGGCGGGCGTGGCGGCGGCGCCGAGCTTGACTTCCGCGGCGCTTTCGAAGCGCACGAGACGGGCGGTCGCGTCGGACGCCATCGTGACGGTGAGATTGGCCGTGACGTTTTCGCCGAAGAGCGCAGTGTCGATCTGCGTCGGAACGGCGTGCGTGGACCAGTTCTCAGCGTCGGACCAGCTCTGGCCGTCGCCGGCGCCGGTCCACTCGCAGACCGTGGCCGCCGTCTCGTCGTCCACGATGGTGATGACGGCCGAAGCGGGATCTCCCGACAGGTAATCGGCGCTTGCGACAATCTGGACCGTCAGGGTCTGGTCGCCGTCCGAAAGGTCATTGTCGACCAGCGTGAAGGGAACCGCGACCTCCGCGACGCCTGCGGCCAGCGTGACGGTCGCCGGAAGCGCGCTCACCTTGGCGATTGCGGAAGAACCCGAATACGAGAGGGCGACCGTCACGGCCTCGGCCGCGCCGGCGGCGGGACGGCAGACCTTGAAGGACTGTTCGGCGACATCGCTTTCGTAAACCCGGGCGGGAACGGCGTCCAGATAGACGCCCGCCAGGGAGAACGGAACGGCATCGCTCCACACCCAATCTGAATCGGCCGTCTTCGCGGCAAAGCGGACACAGTAGGAAGCGCCCTGCTGGAGGTTTTCTAGAATGCATGAATGTGTTCCGGCCGCCGTGGCCGAGGAGAAGTCCGTGTCGGCGTCCCAGCCCGTCGCCGTCGCCCCGGCATCCGTGGCGCCGTAGAAGGCCTTGAGCGTAATGGCCGGCGGCGTCACGCCCTCGACGGTCTTGTCGTAGCCGAGCGTCACGGTGAAGGTGCCACTGCTGCCGCTGATGGAGGAAAGCGCCGCGGAGACCGTCGGCTCCATCGTGCACCGGCTCGCCTTGGTCCACTCCCAGAAGTCGCCGTAGTGGGCGAGTGTCGGGTCGGTACCCGTGAGATGGATTCGGAAGGTCGGGATGGCGGAGTCGGACCAGGCAAAGGCGATTTCACTGCTCTCATTCGCCGCGAACGGGACGGGCTGGGATTGGGCCGCCCAGCCGGCGTCCGTCTCGCCCTTGTCCGCCGCGTCGGCATAGAGCGTCATTGTGACGGCGGATGGCGCGGATGACGCGACGGTCACGGCGTAGCCGTCCTCCGTCTGGCGGATGCTGGTGACCGAAATGTACGATTCCGCCAGTTTCGCGCGGAAGAGCGACCCACTGCCGTCGTCAACGAACTTGTTCCAGTCGCTCGTCGGCGCCGCCGTGATTGTCCCGTTCGTGTTCCACATCGTCGCGGACAGCGCGCCGGAGGTGATGTTCTTGCCGCCCTCCCAGTCCCAGACGAGCAGCTTGACGGGGTGCCACCCCGTCGTGTCGGGCGTGAAGGTCCGCGGGGCTACCCAGTTGTTGTAGCCCGATGCCGTGCCTCCGGGATTGCCCTGCGACCACACCACGGCGCCATCGACGAGAATGGCCGAACCGTCGTCGAAATTTCCACCGAACGTATAGGTGGTTCCGGCCGTCATCCACATCTCGCCATCGTAGGCGTAGCCGTAGTAGTTCTGCCACTGCCACTCGTTGCCAGAGACCTCGCTGTAGCCCTTGGCCCCGGCGTTGCCCGTGACGTTGCACATCAGCGCGGAGAGCGTCCAGTCCCAAGAGTTGGCTGAGTAGGTGTCCTGGTCAAAGCTCGGAACGGTCTTTGAGTAGTTGAGCCAGAAGCGCCCCTGGCGAAATCCGGCGCGATAAACGGCGGCCTCTGCCGTGATGGCGGCAGTGACTGCCAGTAATCCAAGAGCGACCTTTATGGTTTTCATGGGGTTTCCTTTGTCGTTGGCGGTTAATCGTGAGCGCTTAGCCATTGATCATTGGCGGTTGGCAAGAGCAGCGGATGGCGCCCTTGATGAAGTTGTCGCGGTGGGACTCCATGTCCTCGTTGGCGCGGTCGAAGTCTTCCATCCCGTAGATGCGCGTGACGCCCTTGAACTTCCAGACGCCGCGTGAGACGAGGTCGAGGCAGCGCGGGCAGAGTGTCGTCTCATAGTCGATGCGCCGCTCGTGGCAGTTGATGGTCGTCATTGCCTTGAAGTTCCAAAGCTTGTAGTCGATAGTGCGCGGACCGTCGTTGTGGTAGCCCGCGATGCCGAGCCGCCCGTGGGCGCAGACGAGGTTGCCGGCGAGTTCAAGTCCGTCCGGCGTACCGGTGAATTCCACGACGTTGCGGAAACCGAGGCCGAAGATGTCGGTCTTGTGTCCGTCGCGCGTGAGGTCGGGCGTGTCGATGTTCTCCCAGTCCACGAAATACTCCCGCGGCAGGTCCTTCGGAAGCCAGCACTCCGATGCGCCGAAGCGCTTCGCGTTCTCCAGCGCCTCGGGACGCTTGTCGATGGCCACGATGCGGTCGTAGCCCGCCGCGCGGAAGAGCGAGACCATGCCGAGGCCCATGTAGCCGCAGCCCACGACGGCGATCGTGTCGCCCGGAAGCTCGGGCATCATCTTCCCCGCGCAGCTCATCATGCAGGCGAGCGGCTCGACGATGGCGTCCTCATCGGCGAGGTTGTCAGGCACGTGGCAGGCCTTCGCCTCCTCCATGACGATGTATTCCTTGTAGCCGCCTCCGCCAAGACCGGTCACACGGTCGCCGACCTTGAAGCGCGTGACGTCCGGGCCTAGGGCGGCGACGACGCCGACGGCCTCGTGGCCGAGGACGTCGCCCTTCTTCGCCGTGCTCCACGGATACCATTCGGAATGGCACATGCCCGTGAGGGTCACGCGGACGAGCAACTGCGCCCCCGACACCTCCGGAATCGGGACGTCTACGATCCGGCTTTTGCGCGGACCTTCCATGATTATCTGTCGCATTGTATCGGCGGGTTTCATGATTGTTCAGTCTGTCAAAGGGGATGGTTAAGATGCCGTTCGGAAAGAAGTGAGGATTGGGTTGCCGTTTTCATCGAGAACCTCCGGCACATGGACGATGCGGCTGGCAGGTGCGCCGTCCTCGATCATGGCGCGGAGAAGCGTTATGGCGTGGGCGGCGATGGCTCCGGTGTCAGGACTGACGCTCCACATGCCAGGAACCGGGAGGTCCGCGTCGCAGCCGACGACGAGGACGTCCTGCGGCGTCGTGAGGCCCAGGCGGGCGAGTTCGCCCACGACGACCGCGCCGGCGATGTCGTTTTCGCACAATGCTGCGTCCGCGCCTCCGGGATGTCGCGCAAGCCACGTGCCGAATTCCTCCGCCGAGGCGAAAACATGGCCAGGTTCGGGACCGACGGTTGCGAGACCATGCGAAGACAGCACTTCAAAGACGGCCGGGAACTTCTGTCGAGGCCAGCCCTTGCGTCCGGCCTCAAGGTAGTACTGCGAAACAATGGCGATGCGCCGACGTCCCCGCGAAAGCACCGCCTCCGCCAGTTCGCGATAGGCGGAGGCAAAGTCCACTGCGACCTCGGAGACGCCAGGGATCTGCGGAATTGTTTGATTTACCACCACGACGCTCTGCGTCCGCGCGAGGGCCCGCAGATCGGCCTCGTCGATATGGTTCGCCGAGACGCAGCCGCGCGTCGAATAGGAGCGGCAAAGCGTCATCAGATGCTGCGAGTCGAGGCACAAGGCCGGTTCCGCACCCCACTCCACGATCAGCTCCGACATCCGCCGCGCGATGCGGCCGAAATAGGGCTGGTCGATGCTCATGATTGATAAGGGGACGAGGTCAAGGTGGTTCTGGCGCAACGCCCTTGCGACGAGATTGGGCCGGTATCCCGTCTCGCCAATCACTTTCTGCACACGCTGCCGGATGTAGGGACGGACCGTTGGATCGCCCCTTACAACCTTGCGCACCGTGTCAACTGCCACACCGGCCTTTTCAGCTACCATCCGCAATGTCATGTTGGACCTCGGAAAAATAGTATCGGTACTATTTTTCGCAACGATACTAGTTTATGGTTTTTCCCCTTATCTGTCAACGCTTTTCCGTTACCATGCGGATTATCTCAGCCAGGCTGGGCCGAAGAGCTTCGGCTCCTTTTCATCCACGATGCCGCCAAAAAGGGTGACGCCGTGTCGGGTTGCGCCACTCTTGGGGTCGATGTCGTTGACCGCGAGCGAGAAGCCAATCGCCTCGCCGGGATGCGGCGGCCGCGCCGCTGCGCCAAGCTCGGCCCACGGAATGCGTACGATGTAGCGTGTACGCGCGGCGACTTCGTCACGGACAATCTGCGCCTTGATCGCGGGCCGCACAGTTCCGGCCGGCAGGGCGTCGTCCCAGCTTCGCTCAAGATAGGCGATGCCGGGGCCATCACCCTTGCCACCGATGCTGAACTCAAAGACGCGGTGGCCGCCAAGGGTTTGCGAGGTTTCGGCCCCGGCAAAGCCCGCCTCCCACGGCTTGCCCCAATCCATGTCGAAACCCAGTTGGATCGAATCGCTCGCCCAGAGGCGCGAGGGATCGGCGGCATCCTGCGCATGCTCATCGTCCGTGACCTCGACTTCGACCGTAAGTGCTGCTTGGTCGTGCGAAAGGCGGAGACGGGCGCCGACGTCGTCGGCAGTGACGAGTGACGAGTGACGAGTGACGAGTGAATTGGCGGCGCCAAAAGACGCCCAATCGGTGAAATCGGCCCAAGAGGAAGTGACGGATGACGAGTGACGGGTGACGAGTGAGTTGGTTGTGGCGGGCCAGATGCCGAGCGCTGTCCAGTCGACCGGGCGCTCGCGCATCGCGCCGTCAGGGAGCTCGAGACGCAACAGTGAGCGACGGCGTTCGCCCGGAACGGCGTTGACGAGCGGAAAGCACGCAGTCTGGCTCTTGCGGGGGGCAAGCGTCAGACGTTGCGCTACGCCGCCATCGAGCGAAAGCGCCACGGCGACACTGTTTGTCTCATGCGAGCAGACCTCTGCCTCGATAATGGGACGTTCCGAATCAGCCGGCCAAACGAGCCGCGTATCGGCGATAGTAGCGGGTGAATGGAGACGATAGGTGCGGATGGCGTAGCCGCCCGTTGAGCAAAGAACGAAGGCGGCATAGTCGCCGTCGGGAAGGTCATCGCCGTCGGGAACGCAGAAAAAGCCACCAAAAATGCTGGCTTCGTTCCGTTTCGGAAGCGACGTGGTCTCAACGGTTCGCCCGTCGCACAAAGCGAAATGGAGCGACTGGCGGTCCATCC
>JAEEGI010025718.1_pt1 | contig 11385 bp, 10 predicted proteins | sample 8958751 | NCBI WGS metagenome assembly JAEEGI01 (sample SAMN16246545, study PRJNA631951) | gut metagenome | biome: gut microbiome; feature: rumen; material: KS-attached | host: Bos | place: Iran: Karaj | collected 2018-10 | reverse complement strand
GGCACTTGGATTTGACAGCATTTTTGACACTCCTAAACCAGAGAAGCTTATAGAGCGTGTCATTACAATTGCCAGTAACGAAGGCGATTTAGTGCTTGATAGTTTCCTGGGAAGCGGTACGACTACAGCTGTTGCACACAAGATGAAAAGGCGCTGGATTGGTATTGAACTAGGCAACCATGCTTACACACACTGTGCTTTCCGCATGAATAAGGTAATCGATGGAAAGGATCCTGGTGGAATCACTGAGTCCAGAGGGTGGAAAGGCGGAGGCGGCTACAAGTTTTATGAACTCGCACCTTCGCTTCTAAAGAAAGATTCCCACGGACATCTGGTCATCAACAAAGAATACAACGCTGACATGCTTGCCGCTGCCATGGCCAAGATGGAGGGCTTCACTTATGAGCCATCCACGGAAACTTTTTGGAAGCAGGGATATAGCTCCGAGACTGACTTCATCTTTACCACAACGCAGTTTATGACGGTGGAGACGCTGGGCGCTATTTTGGACACCATGGCAGACGGAGAATCCTTGCTGATCTGCTGCAAGGCCTTCCAGCCAGAGTGCAAGAACTTCTCCTCTAGAATATCGGTGAAGAAGATTCCCTCTGTCCTCCTTGGCCGCTGCGAATTCGACCACGACGACTACTCACTGAACATCATCGAACTGCCTCAGACAGAAGAAATCGATGACTCCGAAGACCTGGATAACTCACCGGAAGCTTTCTCTGATGACACGTCATCGGAGCCGTCATTATTCTAAGAATATGGGAAACGTAGTCTATCTTTTCGGTGCAGGAGCCAGTTATGGCGTCAGGGACAAACAGACGCCCCGGCTTGATTATAGTCTTGAATATCGGGACTATAAGGGGGTGCATCAAGAGATTAAAGGTTCAGCGCCCAATATCATTGAAGGTCTTCCTGTCGTGTCGGAATTGCCGGAGCGAATGGATTACGTGCGGTATCTGATCAAGAAGGAAATCAAGGACTTTGCCATTGATGCAAAACTGGAGGCGTCAATGTTTGAGGACCTGGAAGAAAACTTAGCTTGGTTGCAGGAGGCATCTCGTGGCCATGCCACAGTGGATACTTTTGCTAAAAAGCTTTTTTTAACCCAGAGGGAGGATGATTATAATCGTTTAAAGCGAACACTTAGCGCATATTTCATGCTTGAGCAGCTGCTGGTGAAAGTTGATAAACGCTATGACGCTTTTCTTGCTGCGATTTTAGGAAATGATGCGAAAGATTTGCCCCAAAACATTCGCATTTTATCCTGGAATTATGATATTCAGCTCGAATTGTCTTACTCAGAATACCTACAGAAGAATGATCTTAACGAAATTGAAAAATCATTACTTCTTTTCAATAAAACTATAGACATCAATCGTTATCAATTAGGGAATGGTTTTAGAATTATCAAATTAAATGGTTCTGCGTTGATGTTTGATTCTGTCAGTCGTACTATTATTGATCCTTTTTTCTTCAATAAGCCGTTCTCTGCTGAAAGTATCGGGCAGATAGCCACCATTACGCAGAGTAAAGGTAATGATTGCTCATTATCTTTTGCTTGGGAGAATGCTGGAGATTTCTTTATAGATAAGGTTAAAAAGAATATTGAAGATGCTGAGACATTAGTAGTTATTGGTTATTCGTTCCCCTATTTTAACCGGACTATGGATAAGATTCTGTTCCAGTCAATGCCCGGGCTTAAGAAAATCTATCTCCAGGACATTGATCCGGATACAATCGAGCAATCAGTTGCTAATCTCCAGACCGACTCCCACACCAAAGTCAACAAAACCAAGATAGAGAAAAAATACCATACACAGCAATTCTACTTGCCTCCAGAATTATAGTATGAACACAACAGTAAACTTCATAAAGCAGCGTATGTCACTCCGGGAACCTCTGGCCGAGGCTCTGGATGTGGTGGCGAATCTGGCTGATGCCCTGGATCTGAAAAAGCCGGAGGAAGGCGTGGATTACGAAGCCATCCTGAAAGAACAGCTACAGAAGGCTCAGACGGTGAGCAAATATTGCAAGGATTTTGAACGCGACTTCCCGTCATTCGCTTTCTCCATTGCTACCGGTATCGGCAAAACCCGTCTCATGGGCGCCTGTATCGCTTATCTGTACCTCAAGAAAGGCATCAAGCACTTCTTCGTGCTGGCACCGAACCTGACGCTGTATGAAAAGTTGAAACGGGATTTTGGCGACCCCTCCTACGAAAAATACGTCTTCAAGGGCATAGCCGAGTTTGTAAGCAAGCCGCCCATTGTCATTGATGGCGACAACTATAACAACTTCCAGCTGCACGGAGGCAACTTGTGGGATGCAATTGAGATCAACGTCTTCAACATAGCCAAATTCAATACCGACAGTAAGGAAAGCAAGCGCGGCGCACCCCGTATGCGCCGGTTGTCGGAGTATCTTGGTCAGTCCTACTTCGACTACCTCTCCAGCCTTCCCGACCTGGTAATCCTGATGGATGAAGCACACCGTTACCATGCAGATGCTTCCAAAAAAGCCATTAATGAGCTCCGGCCCATCCTCGGACTGGAAATGACTGCCACGCCAACGGATGAGAAGGGAAAGTCCTTCAAGAACATCGTCTATGAGTATAACCTGGCACAGGCCCTGGCCGACGGCAAATATGTCAAGATTCCTACCGTGGCCAAGCGCCGCAATTTCCAGAAAGGTGACCTGGGTGACAAAGAACTGGATATGCTCAAGCTGGAGGATGCCATCAGTATCCATCGCAACACCAAAAAGCACCTGGAACTGTACTCCAAGGAGCACAACTGCGAACTGGTCAAGCCTTTCATCCTGGTAGTCTGCCGTAACATTGCTCATGCAGAGGAGACCAAGAAACTCCTGGAAGAAGAAATGTTCAACGGTGAATACAAAGGGAAGGTCCTTCAGATAGACTCCTCTACCAAGAAAGAGGAAGAAGTGGACCGCCTGTTTGTTTCACTGGAGAAACCTGACAATCAGATCGAGATTGTCATCCACGTCAACATGCTCAAGGAGGGATGGGATGTCACAAACCTCTACACCATTGTCCCGCTTCGTGCCGCAGATGCACCTATCCTTGTAGAGCAGTCCATTGGCCGTGGCCTCCGCTTGCCGTATGGCGGCAAGCGAACCGGCGTCCGTGATGTGGACACCTTGACAGTCATCGCTCATGAGAACTTCGAGGCCGTCATCAAGGCAGCCAAGGATCCTAAGTCCGTACTCAGCAAGTTCACTTATATCGAGCTGGACGAAGAAGATATCAAGTCCGGCCCCAGCACTGTGGTCCAGGCAAAAACTCTCTTCGATGCCAAACAGGAAGAAATCAAAGAAGCAGCCAAGACCGAGGTCGAGAAGAAGAGCGCCGAAGTAGTCTGTGATGCCCGCAAAGCCGCTTGGGAAGTCATTTCCGACATGCCCCGCTACATGGGACAGGCGCTGTCCACGGTTGGCCAGACGCTGATTAAGACGAAGGAAGACCTCAAAAAGCCTGAGCTGGTGAACATTATCACCTCCAGGACCATCTCCAAGATTGAGCAGGAAGCCCAGAAAGAAGCCCCTCTCTTCGCAGAGGAGTTTGCCAAGCCCCGCATCGAGGAGGCCAAGAGTGTTATCAAAGTTCTTATCGAGGATTACGTCAAGAACATCATTGAGATCCCCCGAATGACCGTTCAGCGCGAAGCCTTCAAGGCAGAATACAAGTGGTTCGACCTGGACACCTCTCTCGGCTTCGGCCTTCCGGCGCTCAAAGAAGAGATTATTCGCATGGGCCTCGTTGACAACTCCGTCGATGTCCTCAGCGTCGAATCCGGCCGTCAGTACGATGACCCCGTCAATCAGATTGTATCTGAACTCATCAACTACGACGACGTAGATTACGACGATAACGTAGATCTTCTCTACCACCTGGCCGAAGCAGCCTACAAAGCCATCGAAGCAAATGCCGATGACCCCGCGGACACGCCGAAGATTGTTTACAATTTCAAGAAAGGCATCGCCAAGACCATCTACGACCAGATGAAGGCCCACTTTGTCATCGAATCTCTGGGCTACACCAAGCCCAAGGTCCTGCCGTTCTCCGGCATCGTAGACCAGCACCTCATTGAGGACAGCGCCTACGGCCGAGTCGATTTCCGTACTGACGTACCCGCAAAACTTGTCCGAAAGTATATCTTCACAGGCTACCTCAAGTCCTATTACCTGGAGAACAAATTCGACAGCTCAACCGAACTGAACCTCTCCTTCGTTCTCGAAGTGGACCCGGCTGTCAAGAAATGGCTCCGTCCTGCGCCCACCCAGTTCAGCATCTACTGGGGCAACGGCGCCCACCGCTACGAACCGGACTTCGTCGTAGAAACCGACGACGGCATCTACCTGGTAGAAACCAAAGCAAAAAAGGATTTGACTGACGATGATGTCAAGGCAAAGAAGGCCGCCGCTATGGAATACTGCAAAAACGCCACAGGGTTTACCACCGCCAACGGCGGCAAGCCCTGGAAATACGCCCTCCTTGCCCACGACGTCGTTGACCGCACCTCCAGCTTCCAGTACCTGATGGCTTTTGCATAATAATCACGAATAATAACAGATACCTTAGAAAACCGAAAAGAGGTCAATCATTGAGGCTTTTATTGATGATGTTCGATTTGCCTATGAAGACTTTGGACTGGTCAAGAACGAAGAGAAGAAGGCATACGATATTTTTCCTGAAAGCCTCCAGCGGGGAGGGAGCAGAATGCACTAATGAAAAATGTCGAAGAGTTTGAAGGGAAAATCAATGAAGAACTCGCCAAGATGGCTAATCTTGAGTCTAAGAGACGCTCTATCGTTGAGTCATTTATTTCTAACAAGGAGTCCTAAGCCCAGGTAAGTACTTCCGATAAAATCCCCTAATATTAAGAATTAAAGCGGTCCCGTCCAGTGAATGACGAGACCGCCTTGTTGTAATTACTCGCAATGCTACTTCTGAGTAGATAGATTCGCATTTAATTGATTCACATCTATCATAGGTAGCGGGTACTTGGAGATATTCGTTCCCGCAGTCTTGACAACCAAAATGCCACGCATCGTACCTACTGCCACACTTAAGAAATGCGGCATGATATGGTTAACTGTAATGCTTTGATTATCATTGAAAACAATAAACTGACTGAGATTCTTCACTTCGAATTCGAATTTGTATAAACTCTCAAGCACAACGTCTCCTTCGAGTTCATAACGTGTACCGAAAACCAAGTTAAAGATATTGTTCTCGACATCGGGTTGGATCTGTGTCGAAAAGCCAATCTGGATTGCTTCCGGATTGACATTGTCCCCTATTTTTCCTGGAGACATCATAAAGCTTACCTCACTGACGGATGCAAGCCTCATTTGAATATTTACATTTTCTTCCGCCATAGTAAGTTAATTAAGATATGTCATACTGAAATAGTTGCGGCTCTGGTTGTTAAAAGCTCCGTCATAAGACTCTGAAGGCGTCATGAATCCTCGTGCCGGGATAAATACATATTTCACTTCGGGAGCTTTTTTGACCTCTATCACGGGTTCGCCAAGCACAGCAGCAATCTTAGCCAAAGTTGTTGTTGTGAATCCATGAGAGCCGGTAAGCCATCGGGAAATCTCCGACTCACGTTTACCCATCAGCGCGGCAAACTCACGCTGAGTCATCTTTCTTTTCTTGAGAAGATCGTAAATGCGGTTTGCAATGTCAACGTTAAGGCTGACCTCCTCCATCACCTCAGGAGCAACATTGGCAACACATTTATCAAATAAAGGGTTCGTTTTCATAACAGATATTATATGGTGATAGTTTCAATAATTTTTTTTACTTTCTGATAATCTTCGTAATCCGAATGTGCCCTGCGTGTCTCGATATATATCTGATGCTCAATAGAGCGAAGTTTATCAACTATATCCAAAAGAACGGGATCATCTTCGTATTTTCTAACCTTCTTGATCCCTCCATTACCAATAACAAGAATCCTCTCCGAAATCCTGATGCAATACAAACGGAGAGTTCCGACTCCCCTCCTTCGTCTTTGTTCAATACAAAGCGGAATTGCTTTGATATTCTTCCCTTCCAGACGAAAGAGATTCTCACGAGCACCGCAATCATTCACCATCTTTTTGATGAGAGCGATGATGGCATCAAAGTCTTTTTTTAGTTGCGGATGTGGAAGAGAACCGTTGTCGGACATGAATTTTTCGAACTCTGTCTGAGTCTCACCATCAAACTTCGGTGAGTATATACTGACATTATCGCTTTCTATGACGAGTTCGAGTTTTCCCATACAATACATTGTTTGAGGGTGCAAAGATACAACATCTTTTTGAACTCCCAAACAAAACTTCACTTTTTTGTTAAGTTTACGGAAGGATTGCTAAAGATGCCACTTCAAGAAGGCGATGAACGAAGAATAGATCCTACTTGCCGATGGCGGCCAGATCGGCCTTGAAGCCTTTCTCGGCGACGGGATGGGTGAGGTTGCGGATGTACTCTTCCGGCTGCCATTCCTGCCAGTTTTCGTCCACGTCTGCCCAGTGGAAACCTCCGGGATTGTCCTTGGGATTCCGGAAGTCATACACCTCGTGACCAGCCTTCCTGAGGGCGGCCACCACTTCGGGCTGGTATTTATTCCTCCAGCTGAAGGCGACGTAGATTCTTGGCATAGGGCGTTATACGTTATTCGGGGAGAAACGAGGCCGATAATGTGAATTTACCTCTCTATCTTCTTAATAAGTGTCAGGTCACCGCTTGACAGTGCCTCAAAGTTGGCCTCGATCTTCTCGATGTCCCAGTCCCACCACTTCAAGTCCAGGAGGTAGGCGATGAATTCGTCATCGAAACGTTTCCGGATTATCCGGCAGGGATTTCCGGCAGCAACAGCATAAGGAGGAATATCAGAGGCCACGACTGAATTGGCACCAATGATGGCTCCGTCTCCGATATGGACACCCGGCATTACCGTCACATTCTGCCCAATCCATACGTCATTGCCGACAACAGTATCACCCTTCAAAGGAAGTTCGTCCTTCACCGGTGCGATGGCGCTGCCCCAGTCGCCACCCATGATGTAAAACGGATACGTAGTCACGCCATCCATTCTATGGTTAGCGCCGTTCATCACGAACTCGATGCCTTTGGCAATGGCGCAGAACTTCCCGATAATCAGTCTATCACCTATGAAATCGTAGAAGTGCGACACATGCTTCTCGAACTGATCAGCACCGTCCACATCGTCATAGTAGGTGTAGTCTCCGATGATGATACGAGGATTCTTCACCACATTCTTGATGTAGCAAAGGCTCGGAATCTTAGGATTCGGGAAGGCAGCGTTCGGGTCGGGCCTGTTGGAGATCTTACTCATGATGGTAAATTCCGTTTTATCAAATACAAATATAGGAGGATTTCAGATTCGTTTGGCCAAGTTATGCGGTTTTCGGGTATAAGAAAAACATATCTCAGACACAAGAAAAACGATATAATGAATAATAACACTCACTCCGTAATTCTTAAATCGCTGATATAAAGATGTTTACAAGAAATCTAATTTAGGTTTTCTCAAAATCGACAATATTTTGCTTCGAGAAGCTTATTTTCCCCGAACATCGCCGTATTTCGGAATTTTATAAAATCGCTCATAATCGGCCTCTGAAACATTTCTGAGGACTTTTTTGAATTTTTTCATTCAATTTCCAGAGTTCGGAAAAATATGGAAAATTTTGAACCGTATATGAACCAAACTTTTGTAACCGATTGATTATCAATTAGTTTTACTGACTGCATCGGAAAATAAGCCTTTGGTAACAACTTCCACCAAATGGGTTACAAAAAGTAAAAATGTCTGAAAATCAGCTAATTGATTAGACATTCTGTTCCTGGTATTCCTATTTACTATAGGGTTGTTTCCATCGTTTTTGAACCACATTTGAACCACGTGTGGTTCAAGGTTTCAGAAGCGTTACGCCAAAATGGAAAATTTTACACCATTTTACAGCATTTTACAAACTGTCCCCTATAAATAAGAGTTAAATGGCGCAGCGGAAGTTCTGAGAGATATTCTCAGTGATTATTGTAAAAACTGTGTACTGTTCTCTTGTTTCTTTGTCATCCCGAGGCGATCTAATTCACCCTCACAAAATGCCGGTAATCAGAGCCCCAGGTGCCCACAGAATAGGTGGTGCCCTCCTTTTGCCATTCCATTTCCTTGGATGTCAACTTCACAAGCTTGTAGGTGACATTGCTGAAGTCAGACATCGCCGGATTGATGGTAATGGTGCCCTTGTTTATCAGGTCGATGGCATACGTTCCACTATAGTCGTGTGACCCTACGCCCAGCACATTAACATGACGCTGATAGTGGCCGTTCCCATCAAAGGTATACGTCACCGAACCATCCATCGCGAAGACCGTGGGGTCATATTGCTCGGACCAGGTGCCTTCCAACTTGTACACGTCGATCTTCTCACAACTGCCCAGCACAGCTCCCAGCAGCGCCGCGCAAATCAGTGTCTTCAGTATATTCATTGTTTTCGTATATTAGTTGGCCGATATGGTCACATCAGCGGCCGGCATGGTGAGGGTATAGGATCCGCCTCCGTTGTCTGTCAAGGCTACGGGGTTGCTCGCACCATCGACAGCGCTGTAGGAAGAACCGCCGGACAGGGTCAGAGTTACTGCCTTGCCGAAAACAAAGTACTTGACACTATCGTGCTCCAGGTCCTCTGACGTGGAAGGAGTCACCGTCACGCCGGTGCCAGCGATAATCTTGTAGGCACCTGCTACACCGTCATGATCTGCTCCGTCAACGGCAAGGCAGCCTGGTATGGAGGAGTAGAACGAATTCGTGAATACAAAGCTACCCGTAGTACTCTGTCCGTCGTAGGAGGAAGGGAAGTATCCAATATAAGCACCTATATGAGGAGATGCCTTTGAGGCGGATACTTCAGCATTGCTAAAGCAAGAATCAAATGACAATTGCGGATTGTCGGTTCCGCCGAGAAGCTGTCCAATCATACCACCAACGTTGTCCGTACCATTTACAGTCCCTTGATTATAGGAATTGCTTATGACAAGTACAGTCGTAGGGCTACTAGGACTACTCCTGTGCATTCGGACCATGCCGAACAGTCCACCCGCACTATCGCCAGTTGAAATAATCGACCCACTATTGGAACAATTCAAATAGGTGAGCGTTTTTTCCGTAGACTTGGTGTATCCGGCGATGCCTCCAACAATACTAGTCCCTTCAATCGTTCCTGTATTGATACAATTGCTGATGGTAAGGGTGCTGGAATATCCTTGAAATCTTCCGGCAATTCCGCCAGCATCACTGCCTGTAGCCGTGATATGACCGTTATTTGTGCAATCTGAAATAGTGCATACCGCGTCCCTGCTTATTCCAACAATGCCTCCAATATATTTTTGTCCTGTCACAGCTCCGTTATTGGTACACCCCGTCACAGGACTAGACCCACCACCCGCCAAAATGCCGCCTACTTCGTTTTTTCCTTGAATCGTTCCGTTGTTTGTGCAATTTTCAATCCTGGCATTAGAAAGAGTTACGATACCTGCCGCACTCCCATTGGTTGCCGTAACCGTCCCGGAAAAGGTGCAATTGGTCAGAGGGGCACTTACCCCACTGTCAATGTATGCAACTATGCCAGCTACATTACCTGTTCCCGTGATTGAGCCAGATACGGTACATCCTGATATATTACCATCCGTGTAGCCGGCTATGCCACCGACTCTGCTTTGGGTCGATGTGATTGTACAATTATCCAACGTCAAATCTTTGACATTGGAATTCCGTCCCAAATATCCGAACAATCCTACATTCTGTTGTGTTGCGTTAATCTTCAAGTTGGAAATGGTTTTATGATTCCCGTCGAAACACCCCTTGAATGAAAGGACCGAACTTAAACCAATGGGTTGGAAGTTGTCAACTCCCGAGAGGTCCAGATCCTGCATCAATGTTACCGTCTGTCCAGCGTAATTCTTGCCGATACTCACCTCGTTGGACAGTAGCACAAGATCGGACACTGAATTGATTTCCGTAAGATAGTTTGATGACAGATCCTGCATCCTCAGGGTCGAGGTATAGTATTTACCGCCCTGAAGATTCCCCTTCTTAACGCAACTCAATTGCCGGGAATCATCTGTGACGCATTTAATGACATAGTTGTTGATTTCGCTCATTGAATGTATGGCCACCCATATCTCATTGACTGCATCCGTTAATGTAATGTTAATGCTTCCCAGGATGGCGACGTTACTGCCCAAATAGTAGGACAACAAGTCGTCTCCGACTATAGTTACACTCTTTACGTTAATATCAGTTCCTCCAGCATCTTGAAACTTGATTTTCCAGATAGCTTGGACATTCTTGAAAGCAGCGTTGGTCGTGGAGATTACTCTTGTTTCCGTATTCAATTCCGTAATTTCCACCTCCGCATAGGAATAATTGCAGTGGTCGGAAATATACTGCAACGTTCCATCCTGGCCGCGATAATCGGGTTGGTCATTGGGATAGGTCAAACGAATCTTCGTGCCTACTGCCAGTCCTTCAACGGAAGTCAGCGAACCGGTAAAGGTTGTGTGTAAACCACTCGCTTCAGCTGTTAACGAACCAACGGGTTCCGAAAGATAGAGCATTCCATTTTCAAGGTACTTATAAGCAATAATGACGTCGTTTTGCACCCACTCCGACTTGATAGTACCGTCCGTGTTCAACGACAGCGCTTTGGTGACGGCATCACCTTTCTCGCCGGCTTCCACCTTCAATGTCCAAACTTCCTCCTCAGCTACAGCGTTAGGAGTCTCTTCCTCAATGATCTCATCTATCTTGTCGCAGGAGGCGAATCCCAGGCTGAGGCTCAATAAAACAGGTATGATTAACTTGCTATTCTTCATAATGCTTCCTCCTAAAACTCTTCTGGACCTTCATACTGTGGTGCGTCACCAGAGACGGTGAGAATAGCGCCCTCTGTTTTTACAACTATCACATCAGTTGTAGGGGCTTCATACAACTCGGTCTTAATCGTTTCCATTTGCTTTAAGGTTCTACTAACAAGTATTGCAAAGATACTAAAAAGTATGTTATTAACATACTAAATAGTATGCAAACAAAGTGAAAAAAGTGCGTATCTTTGTAAAAACGCACATGCTTGGCAATGAGAGAGAACAATAAAGAGAAGCTCTTCGCCCAAACCTTCTCGCTGCTGCTCACCCGCAACATCGGCGACCTCACCTTGGACGAAGTGGAAAAGGCCACGGGCTTCACCCGCGGCGCCATCTTCTATTATGCCAAGACCAAACTGGATTTCTTCCGCCAGGTCATCATCAGCGAGGTACTGGAAAAGCAGGACATCCAC
>JAEEGI010025716.1_pt1 | contig 11386 bp, 12 predicted proteins | sample 8958751 | NCBI WGS metagenome assembly JAEEGI01 (sample SAMN16246545, study PRJNA631951) | gut metagenome | biome: gut microbiome; feature: rumen; material: KS-attached | host: Bos | place: Iran: Karaj | collected 2018-10 | reverse complement strand
CAAGCCCAATATGCTCTCCCTGTAAAAGTCTAAATGACACGTCCTCAAAAATAGCACGGTCACCAAAACCATGGGATAAATGTTCTACGTTTAAAATACTCATTCTTAAAACCTTTCAAAACTACACACAAGCAAATTACGCCTGCGCTAAATACTGCTTTAATCCCTCCAGGGATCTGATTGCCTCTGCTCGGCCCATTTCGTATACACGCTGAAGCTCCTCAGGATTTTTCTCTGTAGGATGAATGTTTGGTGCTACCGATGGCCTGATAACAAAGACCTCACCTGCCTGCTCCTTTTCTCTGATGTAGGCCTTCTCCTGATTGTACATGATATATCTGTCCTTCATGACCTTTATCATGTTTGGATATTTGCCAAGCATCAGCTTTACAAGCCCCATGTACTTTTGAGGCTTCTTAACATAATCTGCAGGCTGGGTTTCAATTACAAGGATTCTATCACATTTTTGGTCTTCCATAAACCTTAAAGGTATGGAATCTGACATTCCACCGTCTAAATATAATCCACCATCTATTTCCACTGGACGAGAAAACATAGGCATGGATGCAGATGCTCTTATCCATTTAATATCTATTCCATCACGGCTCTCATCCCTGTTATTGCAATTATGATAGACAGCCTTTCCTGTGTTAATGTCTGTCGCAACACAGAAGAAATCCATAGGGTTATTGTAAAAGGTGTCCACATCCCAAACATCTAATTCGTATGGAAGTGTGCCGTAGCAAAATGGCACATTGTAAAGGTCGCCAGTCTTAATTAGCGAACGAACACTACAGTACCTCTTATCGTTACAGTAAATCTTATTGTATCTAAGAGGTCTGCCTATCTGCTTTGATTTAAAATTAAGCCCAAATGTGGCTCCTGCTGATACTCCTACTGCGCTATCAAACTCAATCCCATTCTCCATTAATACATCAATTACACCGCAGGTGAAGATTCCGCGCATTGCTCCACCTTCCATAACAAGTCCCTTTTTCATTATGCCTAAACCTCCAAAAAGAGGGACCTACTCTGATCCCTCTATGTTATGTCATATTAAACATTTACTCGAAGTAAAAATCAATAGTTCCCATTCCATTATCTACATTTGCCTTGATAAGTGGCTGAGACATATCCTGTGAGCACTCACCGTGCATATTGATTTTGCCCATTCCATTATCGCAATTGAAGGATACTCTAAAGTCTCTTGGGAAATAGATTGAAAGACTTCCCATACCATTGTCGATATCAAGAATTGCACCATTTGGATCAACTGTTGTTCCATTGAAATATACAGTCAGCTGGCCAAGAGCATTGTCGATGCTTCCCTTTTTCATATCATTAATCTTGATGTACTGTGTTCTAGAGCCAAGGCTATTATCAAGGTCGAAGTTTCCCTCATCCTCCCAGTACTCTGCCTTTCCACTTACATCGATAGTATGGCTGTCTCCATCACGAACAATGTTTATGTGATGTGACTTTCTTCCAAAAATCATTGAAAGACCTGCGCCAATGAGTACAAAAGCAAGCATTATGATAGCAAAATGAATATCACCCAGTCCAAGCTCTGACTGGAATAAGCAAGTCATAACACCCAAAGGAATAGACATTCCTAAGAAGCTTCTCTCAATAAGCTGCTCTACAAATACTACAACCATAATGATACACACAGCCATTTTTACCATTGGAAACTCTGTGAAATAGTTTGATCTGCTAAGTAATAAACATACCGCAAATGCGATAAGTGCAAGACCTCTAATAATGTTTCTAATCTTTGATTTTGTCATCTCTTTATCCTCTTTTCATCCATTATTTCTATAAGTGCTTTAATGTAATTGCGTGATGCATAAGCCTTCTTAGTGGAGTTTCTAAATGAAATCTCACTTGCTCCAGTGATGTTCTTTTTGATTGATGAAATCAAATCCGTATTTACGATACTTGATTTCGATACTCTTGTGAACTCACGTGGGAGTATTTCTTCCAGCTCATAAAGTTTTTGTCTTACCCTGTAGATGGATTTCCCCGTGTGGATTGATATGTAATTTCCATCAGCCTCAACAAATATTATTGATTTGACTTCCACGTAGTACTCCGTGTCATCAATATAGGCCGATATCTTTTGTGCCCCCATCTGCCTGCTGGACAACAGTCGCTGCAGCTCCAATATCTCCTCTGTTATCTCTTTGCAGTGGATGGTTATCATATCCTGCTGTAAAGAATCATCTACGTCAATATTTATCTTCATAACTATTGGCGCCTCCTTGATTATCATTTTACATATCTATAAAACATATACAACAATTTGGGACAAGAGGTAATTATTTTAACGTCAAAGGTGAATAATCTATTTACAAAAGGAACAGCCCGATATGTGACTGTTCCTTTATTGCCTGTCTTATTTCACCTTAATCAGGTAGTTATGATAGCCTCCATAAACGCTTGATTCCAACTGTAGCTCTACATCCCCAAGCTGTAACAGCTTGTAAAGATTTATAGGAGTTCCGGCGAAATCATAATTTTCATATTCAAATGCACCAATGTAGATGTACTGAATATTATATTTCTTTAGAAGCTCTTTTGTCTGCTCTAAATCACTACCTGTATATATTTCTCTAATATCTGTAGCCCTCTCCTCTACGGCCTCCTGACTAAATCGCCATAACCATTCATGTGCATACCAGCCCAGCACTGTTGGACATCCGGAAGCAACAGACATTCTGCCTGCATCTGAATATGCATCACCGTAATTTTCCAAGACCACTGGTGGTTTCTCATAATCCAGATTGTTGAGATAATCTACCACTTCTTTATCCTCAAAAAACTGAGGATTATTATCCATAAATGCCAATGCATTTAATGTTCTAGGACGGGTAGTATCTGCTATATTTCCAAACCAACTATGACAACTTACAAAGAAGTAAGACATGCATACAAGGGTTGGTACAAGAATAACCCAGGCCCATATCTTCTTTGCATTTTTAGGCTTGTAGCAGAAAAGGGAAATTAACGCATATCCAGTAATTATTCCAAGCATTATGCAAGACTGATAGGTAAGCTTAAAGGTGGTGTTGGCTCTTGCATAATCGATATTATAAATGTCTTTTACATATATTATTTCTGGAATAATAATCAAACCAATAGAGCAGCAGGCAAATAGCATTACCATAAGGTCTGCAATATTAGCATTAAGAATTATTCTTCCTAAGACATTTATCTTTTTATCAGTATTTTTATCTTCATCCTTTAAATATTCTTTTATCGCATATACGATACATACTATTGCTGTGGCAACTGGCAAAAGCCAAAGCACTAATAGCTGATGGAACAATGTATGATTTTCACAGAGGAAAATACCGCCCTCCATCTTTGTAAAGTTTAGCTTAAATGGCAAGATAACCACATTGGCAATTACCATTGTAAAGATAATCTGAATTGCCGAAAGCAGCGTACTATTTTTTGTAAATCCATATACCTTATAATCCACAAATAAAATAGTAAGCCCGGAAATCATCATATAAATCGCATAATCCCAGTAATTGTTACCCTGGAAGAATCCTGTGAAGAAACCACAGAGAAGCACTGTAGGATTAAGCGCCTTGAGGATGAAATCCTTTGGTGCAAAATCCAGAGGAAGCTTTTGGCTGGTTTCCTTCTTATCTGTCAGCTGTGTAGCGAATGCAATAATGATTCCAATTATAGTAAGCACGAACATTATATTAATAACATGTGCGTGTAAATCTCCAATTACAAAGGAGTATGATGGTGTTTCTGTTATGGTTTTATCTAATCTTTCTGGAACATAGCCTACATATCGGGTACTCTCTGGGAACCAATAAGAGTATTCCGTATTTCCGATAATTTTGTTGTAAAGCTTTAGTACAATTCCAAATACGATAAAATGAGCACTTCCTTCAAAGCACACACCTGCTCCGCCGAGAATACCGCCGATAATTCCCCGCACCAATTTAAACTGTGCGCCAAACTTCACCTGGATAAGCTTGAAGGTGCAAGAAAACGCCTCGATGAATGCCATAGCACAAACTGTGTAGAACATAATATTGTAGCTAAATCTTACATCATTAAAAGAAAGCTGATTTAGAAAAGCTGCAAAATACTGTCCCAGGTAATAGTAATTCAGATTTTTATTAGCAAACCAAATATCCTCTACCGGAAAATAGGTAAGCTTTGTCATGGTATTCATAAAGCCAAAATCCATGAACTTCTCAGTGCCATAGGCATCTGCCTTAAAGGATTTCATATAAAGGAAAACTGTCAAAAGAGCCAGGAATAACAGCTCTTCTGCAATTATAAATTTCAGATTGTCCTTATTAATAGAAACACAATCCTTGCTCTTCTTGTCACATAACACAGAAATAACAGTAGTAGCAACAGCAAGAAGAACTGTCACTAAAAGGCACCCGAATGATGTAAACTTTAATATTTTCAAGTTTGATAGCCAAAATACTGCCATTCCTGACATAGAAATACCTATAATCTTAGAAAAGATATATCCCCTGTCACTGAAATTCTTAAAGATATTTTTTGTTAAAGAAAAAAAGCCTATACCTACTAATAAAAGGGTAAAATACCACTTATAGATGTATACGCTTTCTTCCTTAAACAGGAGACCTATCAATCCCATAAGAATAAAGAAAATAATCCCTGATGGTAGAATCTCCCTATAGTTTATTTTTTTGTTCACCGTTATTCCCCCAATCACATGATGTCATACTCATAATCCCCGCATTGGTAAATTATATCGTAAAATCATTGTGATTCATAGGGAAAACCGAAAAATATTACAATTTTGTTACTTTTTTATTGATTGGCTTTCTCATCCCAAACACTTACATCAACACCCACAACCTTTGAAGTAAATGGTGTGCCATCTTCCAATTCGTAGTGCATTTGTGCTTTCTTTACATATTTGAAGCCGATGTACAAAAGTGGAATATTGCAGTATGCAATAAGGATATTGGCGAAATCTGAAAGATCCCAAAGTGCGCCCAAGTCCATACCAACAATAGATGTAAGCATACCGAAGCAAATAACAATAATATCTAATACTCTAACTACATTAATGAATGCCTTACTACGATTGATTCTGTTTGCGCAGATTTCTGAGAAAGACATAAAGCCAAGCAGACAAGTAAATGCAAATAATCCAAAGCACAAAGAAATCAAAAGTGTTACCACATTATTGAATGCTGTACCTGGTGTAAGCTCTGCTGCAGATGCAAGATACTTTGGAAGCTTTCCAAGCTCAAACCATGCTGCTCCATTATCTGTAAGCCATACGCGGCCCATAATTACAACGAAACCTGTAAGAGTACAAATTACGATTGTATCAAGGAATACACCGATTGCCTGTACACAACCCTGATCACAAGGATGATCTGCATCTGATGCAGCTGCTGGCATTGTGATAGTACCTTGACCTGCCTCATTAGACATAAGTCCTCGCTTAACGCCCTGCATCAAAGCAATACCGAATGCTCCACCGAATACTGCCTCTGGCTTGAATGCCTCAGTAAATACAGCATAGAAAAACCAAGGGATTCTTGTGATGTTGATAACGATGAGAACGAGTACTGTAAGCACATATACAATCGCCATAACCGGTACAAGAATATCTGTTACGTGAGAAATCTTCTTTGTTCCACCAAATGAAACGGCAACTGTAGCAATGATAACGATTACAAAGCCAATCCAGTAAACTGCATGTGTTGTTGGAAGCTCTGTACCGCTGATTATGCTGGCAATCTGTCCCATAGCAGATACTGTGTTAAATCCCTGAGCTGGGAAACAAAGTAATGCATAGATGATATACATAAGTGAAAGCACAACACCTACGATTGCCGAATTCTTAAGTAATCGTCTGCCATAAAATGCCATACCACCAATGTATTCATCATCTTTTTTCTCTTTAAATATCTGTGATAATGTAGACTCTACGAATGCCGTAGACATACCAAAGAATGCTGAAATCCACATCCAAAGAAGTGCACCAGGGCCACCTACTGATACGGCACCTGTAACACCTAAGATATTTCCAGGTCCTACTCGCATGGCTGTAGATAAGAAGAATGATGCCAGTGGTGAAATACCTGTTTTTGCTTTACTGTTCTTCAGTACCTCTATACCACGCTTGAACTTGCGAACCTGAATAAATCTAAGTCTGATTGAAAAATAAATTCCTGATCCAATCAGCAAAATAATAGCAAGTGAGAAATTTCCGAGGATTGGAATGCTTGCATACCAATCAAAGTTTGTAGGAAAATCCCAGAACAAATCTGAAACAACTTGAATCTTACCGCAAACTGCAGTAATAACGCTTAATAGTGTTTCCATATAATTCTCCCTTCTTATTGTATAAATAAAAGCTTTAAGATACCAAATCCGCTAGCTTTCCGTTTGAAACTTTTAGCAGATCTTCAGGTGATAATTCTATCTGTGCGCCCACTTTTCCTGCGCTTACAAACATTATTTCATAGCTTCCTGCTGTTTCATGAATGAAGGTAGGAAACTGTTTTTTCATTCCAATAGGAGAGCATCCACCATGCACATAGCCAGTCAGGCCTAGCAAATCCTTTTGCTTTATCATACTAATGGATTTTTCACCTGCAGCCTTAGCTGCCTTCTTTAAATCAAGCTCTGCTTCTACAGGAACTACAAACACATAGTATCCACCACTTTTCCCCTGAGTTACAAGTGTCTTGAAAACTTTTTTTGCATCCTCTCCAAGAATTCCTGCAATCTGCTCTCCCGTAAGGGTCGGATCCGCTTCGTAAGTGTGGCTTTCGTACTTTATTTTCTTCGAGTCTAGGACTCGCATTACATTTGTTTTGTCTTTACTCTTCATTCTATAGACTCCTTTATTGTATTAGCAAGGATTCACGACTTTCAAGGTCTCTATTATACTTTGATGCCTAATCTCAGTTGCATTAAACTTTACTGTGAAAAATGCAAACTGCATTATAGGTCCCATACCAAAGGCACATATAAAAGTACCGATTCCTACAGGACCACCTAGCAACCACCCTACCAATGTAGCTGTTGCAAGAAGCATAATGCTAACAATACCTATTGATACCTTTTTTGTTCTTCTGGTAAGTCCTATAAGCAATGTATCACGTGGGCCACAGCCTAGTGAAGCACTCATATATGTAAACTGAGTATAGCCCATAATAAATAATCCCAAAATCATTACAGGTATTGCTATGAAAATCGAATCACACTTCTCAACCAAATTAATTTTGTTAAATAAATCTACTGTCTTACCTACAACAATTGAGTCTATTATCATTGCTATTCCGATAGGCTCTTTCATCAAAATATCTATTCCTAGAATTGAAAAAGATACAATAATCGCCGCTGTACCATAAAGGATTCCAAATGTATTTGATAAGCCAAGATTTAGAACATCCCAAGGGGATGCCCCGATATTAGCCTGAATAGTAAGATATACACCAAATCCGTTTACAAAAAGGCTAACTGCTGCCATAAGCATGTTTAATACTATCTTTTTTGGTGTATCATTGTCTTTATTTCTCTGAAACACTATTACTACCTCTGTGTTTATTTATTTCTCTTATTGGATTCCTACAAAATATCTAGAACCCTAATGTATCATTTACTAAAATTACATGAATTCTATCATTATGACGAGAATATCTTGTAATTAAAAACTGACAGCAAATAGTATCTGGTGACTTGCAATTCATACATGAACCAGTCTTAGCACAAGGAGTACTTAAACCAAATCGCTGTGCGTTAATAGGTGCAGCCACGTTTCTTGCACGCTTCATAGCTCCGTCCACATCGTCGCAAATTTTATTCATTCCTACGATTACAAGAACATGCTTTGGTCCCTGGGCTATTGCAGACACACGATTGGAATTACCATCGATATTAACCATTACGCCATCCTCAGTCATAGCATTTGCACTGGTAAGAAAATAATCTGCATCATAACCTTCTAGCATAGCTGCCCTTTTGTCTTCAGCAGCATCTCTATCTATAAAATTATAATTGCCATTTTTAATAGCATCTACCAGCCCAATTTCGTGAGCAGACATAGCCCCACCCATACTGATTGATGAATTTTCAGGGATGAGCTCGAGGGCAATCTGTAATGCCTCTTCCCTATCGGCAGCATAATAGCCCTTCATGTTTCTTGACTCAAGTCCCTTAATAACCTTCTGTGCCAGCAGTTGGTTACGCTTTGTAATGTTCTCATTCATGATGTTCCCTCTCCTTTTCCTAATATCATAGTTAATCTTTAAGTTATATTGTCAATGTTTATCCTAACTCATTGGTGTCCCAACCTCAATTAGATTTCTATCCAAATCATAGAAACATATAACCTTTTGTCCCCAAAAGTGGGTCATCAATCTGTTTACATACTTAATATCAGGATAAAACTTCTTTGATTTTTCTATATCCTTTACAACTATAAGTATGTTTCTGAGCTTCATGATATATTCTCCTCATCTACAAGTATACTTAATCTTTTTATCTACTCACTTACGCTCTTCTTCCAGCTATTTTCCAATTCCACATAGGACTTTCCGAAAAATTCTTCATAAGACTTATCAGAAGACATGAAATCAAATAAGCCATCAAGACCCTTCAAATCTATCAAATAAGCGGTAAAACTCATGGCTTCTGTGTATGATAGTTCTAAACCATAATATTTTGATTGCTCGTTTGGTCCAAAGTTTGTTGCCACCTTTTCCTTTAACTTAGGATAATCAGAAACATCTTTACCTTGATACAGACGATTTACAACGTAATCAAAATACATTCTTACTACATCGTTATCATCATAATTTTTAGATTGTAGGTAACGCTTAAAATCACCATCTTCATATGAATCATCAACCGACATTTTACTTATACCCTCAACCAATTTATTGTCTGGGTATAAAATATACGCTACATATTCACAAAAGCCTTCTTCAATCCAATACTTATTTAAATCAGTATAATCTACAAAAAAGCCATGCATCAATTCATGTTCTAGCGTTCGTACAGTCAAATTATTTAATGTGATATCTATTTTCCCGTCTGAATCTATGCTTGTATAACTTCTTCCACCTTTATTTTCTATATGATAGGTAATATCATCAACATTTCCACCATACATAGAATGGTCTATATTAATATCTTCTAAAAGCTGTTTCAGATTTTCTTTTGTGATAGATTCGACTTGAATTAGATCTATTATTTTTTCATAGGTACTATCATCTATTATATCGCTATTTATAATAAATCCAGACCCTGCACTTTTAAATATATAATCATTATTTCCATTAATAAAAAACTCTGTATTATCTAATGTTTCCAATTGTTGCTTGCTAAATCCTTTAGTCGGAAATAGCATTGGATGTTCAGCAGATTCCACATTGAAAATATTCTTATATTCTTCAAAGGACTCTTTGCATTGGCCTTTTTTCAGCATCAGCTGAACAATCCAATATCTATAATCATATTCATTGAGATATTTCTGCGATAGAAACAGAGCATCATCCTCTACAACTGGTCCTACTATTCTGTCATCAGCCACCACATAAATGTTTAATTTTTCTTGGATAACCTTATCTGATGAACGTATAATCTGCTTGCGTGATTCGTCAAAATCTTTTACTAATTTTTTTGCTTCCTTTTCTTCAACTATGTTGCTTTCAAAATTATATTTACAACCATTGTAGTCTGCTGTAATAGTGTCGAATACTCCCGAATAGGTATAATTTCTTTTGTATGAGTCCTCGTAAAATGTTATTCTTGACTTTAAAAATATAAGTACTCCAGCAATGCACACTAATAGTATAAGAGGGATTATGATTATGTATTTTCTACGCACGTAAATATCTCCTTTATGATGTTATTATCTTAATTTTCAATTCAAAAAACAATACTCCAAAAGTGCTTCTAAAGTCCAGCTTGGGTATCTTGCCTTATTTGTTCAATACACTTATCTAATCTTCCTAAAGGCAGAATTTATCCTTTCATTTCCAAATCCACCGCTGTGAATTATAGACCAATACCCTATGTAAGTATTGTCGTCTACATATTTATTGGTCATTCCTGTACAAGATGATAGGAAAACTGAAAGTGCTATTATTGCTGCATATAGACTTAAAGCTTTATATAAAAAGTACGTGAAACTCTCAAATTCTCTCCATCTCGCATTCTCAAGTCTTTTTTTGAACATTATCTCCCCCATTTCCAAAGTAAATTAAATCTAATATTTTTTCATAAGTACTATCATCTAATTTGCTTGTATTGATAATAAATTTAGACCCTGTACTTGTAATTTCTTCAATTATCCGAATTTTATCATATTAGGCAATATATATCATCATTATATACTATAGTAATCTTGTTTTATTTTGCCGTTATATTTTTGAATATAAAAAAGCCCTCCGAGAAAATCCCGAAGGGCCATATATCAATTATAACTTCCAACCAAAATGTTTCTCAACTATGGCTACAGTGTCATTGACACTTCTTAGTGTATCTCTCTCAAGCCAAAAGAATTCACTATTTTTAATATCATTGTATGGTTCCATATTTAATTCATACAATGTCTGAGTGCATAATCTTTTAGCCTTCTCATAGTCAGTTGCGCTATGGATGAAATCACGGAAATCTTGATGATCTGGTCTATCACAATATGTCTCAACCAAATCCGATGGATCTGTTATCATGAATGCTACTCTGGATGAATCTGAAAACTGTTTTATCTGGTCCATAGTAAAATGACAATCACAAATAACTTTTCCTTTTTGAGAAAGCTTTATCAAATCTAAGATAATAAAATCTAGCTGCTCTCTTAGATTTCCCATAAGCCAAGCTTTATATTCTTCAACACTTCTTCCAAAAAATTCATCAGCATCTCGAAACTCTTTCAGCATATTAGGTTGATGTGCTTCATCTGCAATACCCTGATATGTTGGGAACATTTCATCTATATCGTATACATGTAGTCCATACTTTTTTCCTAATGCTCTTGATACTGTAGTTTTTCCTCCACATGGTGTACCTGTAATAAAATATACGTTACTTAAATACTCTTTTATTATATTGTCTTGAAATACCATTTCTAGTTATCTCCTTAATGTAAATAGTTAGTTGTTCTTGATAACAAGGCACGAAACTATTTATCTAAGGTTTCATGCCTATTAGATATTTCTTAACTTTAAAAACATTACCATATTCCTATTCCTCCTTTTTTGAAATTTGTAGAGTATTATATCATATACTATTTTATAAAACTAGTTTATACTCAAAATCCTTTAATTCTAGATGCTATATTTATTGAATATCTACCTGTTCTTTTTCAACTCCACTCTTATCATTTGGCCATAGATGAAGAGGTTTA
>JAEEGI010025715.1_pt1 | contig 11386 bp, 9 predicted proteins | sample 8958751 | NCBI WGS metagenome assembly JAEEGI01 (sample SAMN16246545, study PRJNA631951) | gut metagenome | biome: gut microbiome; feature: rumen; material: KS-attached | host: Bos | place: Iran: Karaj | collected 2018-10 | reverse complement strand
GAATACAGAGATGTCCTCTGTTTGGGATGCAACTGCAACTTGCTCTGGTGGCTGTAGTTCAGAAGGGACGGAGGAATCCTCCATCGTAAATGAGAAGACCTTCTCCATGGACACAGTGTCAATGACATGCAGTTCACCTGTAAGGACTGGATGGCCATTGCAATCCAGCTCGAATCTTTCAACTGTTCCATAGATGAGAAGATCCTGGGATATCTCTTCGGCAATGTGCATGGCATCCTGTTCATTGCTGCATCCGTCGACAGGAAGATTGAAAGATGTTTTGAAATGTTCTGCAAATGTTTCGTTGGGTAGGTTGAGGATGCCGGTCTCACGGATACGGCGGCGAATGGCTCGTGTGACGCAATGTGTCGGATCATTGTCCAGATGGAGGACGATAGCCGACTTGGACTTTGCCCTGTACTGGCGTAGCTGAACAATAAAGCGTTCAGCTGTGGCTTCCGCCAGCTTGAGACGAGCCTGCGGAACTTGTTGCGCAGGAGCGGAAAACGTCTTCCAGAGAAGCATGGCGGTATTCATGGCTGCAATAATCAATGATATGGTTTTTATACATTTAGTTATGATGGTCAGCATGGTCTTTTATGTAGGTTTGAAAGGTGAATAACGCTTGGGAGGGCCGCGCTCCACACGACTGCGATCATCGCTCCATTGGGAGCGCGACCCTCCCGCTTTTCGGTGTCTCCCCACCGTAAATCATTTATTTTCTGGAAATATCGTTGGCCTTCTCCCATTCCTGTATCTTGCGCACCGTTTCTTCATTGACAGACGGCGCAATGTGTTGCATACATGAACGGAACAGCTCGATCGTGTAGCGGTCCGCATGGCGTTCGAACGCCGTCTGGCGGATGGACTGCACAATGCCGTTGATGTCCGCGCCACTGCATTTGCCCGTAGCGGACGCCAGATAGAGAATGGCGTCTTCATCGACGGGATATTCCACATGCTTGAAAGCATTGCGGATAATCTGTTCGCGTGCAGGAAGATCCGGCAAGCCGACATAGGCCTTCACGTCGAAACGGCCCGTCCGCATGAACGCCTCGTCGATCATCCACGGCGCATTTGGCACACCGAGCAGAAGGAATGGATTCTTGCCATCCTTCACGCCATCCAACTCCTGCAAAATGACGGAGATGACCTTCTGCGTCGTCTCATGGATATCGCCCGTCCGTTTGCGGAAAATCGTCTCCAATTCGTCGATGAACACGACAGAGAGCGGATTCTTCCTCGTTTCTTCGAACAATGTACGGATATTTTTTTCTGATTGGCCGACGTATTTCCCGAAAATATCCGCCGCCGTGATCGTGTAGAACGGCAGATCCAGTTCGCCGGCTAAAGCCTTGGCGATGAAGGTCTTACCTGTACCGGGTGGACCGTACAGCAGGATGCCGCCGCCAATTTTCAAGCCATGCTTTTTCGCTTCCTCTGGATGTTGCAATGGCTCGATCATCCGTAGGCGGATTTGCCGTTTCACATCCTCCATACCCGCCACGTCGTCCAGACGTACGGAGGGACGTTCCACGCGGCAGTCGTTCAGCTTCTTCGACTCGTTGCCCTCCATGCTCATCTTTTCGCTGCCGCTACGCTTCGCACATTTCGCCTTGCACGTTTCTGCAAGGTTCATCAGCTCGTTCGCGTTGCTCATATAAGCTTCACGCAACTGTCCAGTACATTGATTCGCAAGAGCCAAGGTAAACTTCGCAGTCTCCGCGACATGATAGAACGCCGACGGGAAGTCATCTACCAACAACGCCTTCTCCGCTGCCTTCTCATGCTCTATCTTTTTCTCAAAATTAAAATTGCTCATTTTATGTCAACTCCTTATATATAAGGTAAAAAGACTTCATTTTGCACTGATTATCTTCTTCAGGCGTTCCACACCCGCGCTAATATCGTCATGGCTCATGAGTTTGTCCGCCACAGACGTATCGGCGACCTTTGGGCCGAGCACTTCCGCTGCGCTTTCGTTCTCCGCCTGGGCCAGCAGTTCTTCGTCCTCGTAGCTGATGTCGCCTGCGACGACTTCTTGCGACATGTGCTTCAAGTCCCTGTCAAATGCATTGTTCATGACTTTGTCGGAATCGCGAATATCCGCCCCGATCTTCTCGATGTTGTTGACACTTTCTTCCAGTTCATCGGGATTGGTGTTATGGTCGGTAGCCATTGTTTTAATGTGGGTGAGCGTTGTGTTCACATAGCCTGCCGTGCTAACCTGCAGGGCCTGGCACTTGAGGAAGACCTTCTGCTTTTCCTGCTTGTTGATTTCGATGTCATACTTCTTATAGAAGAACAACATACGCTGCGCTTCGGCTTTGCGACCACTCTTCAGCAGTTCGCAGATATCTTTCCAGACTTTTGTGCGCTCCTCCTTTAGCTTGGCGATCACATCGTCGATTTTTTCGAGGTCCTGTTCGACTTGGCGTTCGTGTTGGCGGGCTGTGCGTCGGTGTTGGTTCTCGAGTTCGCGGAGTTCGCGACTGCGTTCGTTCTCTAGTTCGCGTGATGATTTTAAAATGTGATCAAAAATAGCCATGGTGTGTTCCTTTTTGTTGTGATGTTGTATCTTGACTCCAATATGTTTGAAAAATATTTTAATTGAAATTTTTCATGACATCGTCATAATTGACTTCCTGTTTAGATTGGCTATAAAGGTTGTTATTACTATTGTTAGGCTTTTCTGGCTTATCAATAAGTGTGGTTTGCTTAAGTTCCTCAGCGGCTTGTGTGCCCTCATTTAGGACATCGGTAAGTATTCCATTTTCATCTTTAATATTTTGAAATTCGCTGGCATCTCGAATGGGATCTTTTGTCAATTCAAGCTTGACTAATAAACTGTCATGGATGATTCGTTCCGCTTGTAGTTTTTTCTTTATGATGGTATTTCGTTTGGATATGCTGTCACGGGTTTCAAGAAGATTTTCTAGACGTATTCCCAATGTTTCTTGCGCAATTCCCTTTAAGTTATCATACTCGTTTTTTGTCTCTCGATAGAGGGCTTCAAGTTGTTTGATCTCTGTAACGAGTTGATCTGCCTCATGATTAAGTGAACGTAGCCGTTCCTCACTGGTGGCGATATCACGAAGAAGGAGCTCTTCTTCGGATGTTTTGAGTTTGAGTTTGATAAGAACGTTGATGAGCCAATTGGGGGCTGTCATGGTGTGTCTCCTGCTTTTGTTTTCTCTGGGGGAAAGACTATTTGTCATGTCTATAGATATAGGTGAGTTCTTTCAACAAATCTGATGTGACATTGTGAAAAAAATGAACTTAGTGGATTTTTTTGAGCATTATCTCTACAAAGGCAGATTTTGCCTCATTTCATGATGATGAATGGATTCTTTGGGGGACTCTCATTTAAAAAGGGATGTATGGGCACATCTTCTGACGCTGAATGGAATTTTTTGGGGTGGGATTCTCATTTAAAAAGGATGCCTTGTCAAATTTTCTGATGATACATATTTGTTTTCATCAAGGAAAACAGTCATTAATGGCTGTGGGGAGGGCGTAACAAAAAAGGAAAAAAATTCGTTGTGTCAGATCAGAAAAAGGCTTCAACTTTTCCTATATATTAGTGGAAGGAAAGCATGGGAAGCAATCAAAGGCATCATTAATAATAGAGAATAGATATGACGCAATACAAATCCACCGCTAAAACGGATTCTCAAGGCACTAAACTGGATCCTGAAGGACGTATTGAGTACCTACACATCAAAGCAGGGGACATATTAACGGGACGCTATGAAGTGATTAGGGAATTGGGACATGGTGCCATAGGACGGGTGTTCCATTGTCGTGACATGGTGGCAGGTAGGGAAGTTGTTCTCAAGACTGTCTTTTCCAACATTGATCAAAATGATATGGAGATATTGAGACGAGAATTCGAAATCATGAACAAACTGCATCATGATGATATTGTTTCTGTGATAGACTGGGTAGAGGATGACTTCCGCGGTTATATTGTGATGGAATATGTAGAAGGAGAGACACTTGCAGCCTATTTGGAGAAACATCGAAAATTAGAGGTGAGGATTGTGTCTGACGTGGCTAGACAGATTGCAGTAACACTAGATTATACTCACAAAAAACAAATCATCCACCGCGACGTGAATCCCAATAATGTGATTCTTCAGACTACTAGGGGGAAAGGCCTGTCTGTGAAGTTGATAGATTTTGGTCTTAGTTTAAAGATACAAGAGGACACTAGTTATGTGACTTGTTTAGAGAAAAATGGTACCCCTGGCTATATGTCGCCTGAACAAATAAATCCTAAATATTATAATGGAAGATTGACAGTTAATTCGGATCAGTATTCTTTAGCTGTTCTTGTCTATAAAATGTTGACTGGACAGTTTCCCTTATACAACAACTGTGATAAGCTGACATGGAATACCAAATTAAATGATGCATTAAATAAGGCATTGGCTTCACAACCTGAAAAACGCTTCAACAGTTGCTTAGACTTTGTAATGGCAATGCAAACAAGGGAATCTTTTCAACCATATGAGATGATTTCGAAAGAACTTCTGAAGACATTAAGACCAAAGCATATGAAATGGATTGGGTATGTGTTAACATTTGCTTTTGTCTTGATTTTATTGTTCTCATTGTTGCCATCAAAACATGGGATATCAGAAGAAGAATTGAAAAACAGAGTCTTTATCGAAAAAGAAAAGAAAGCAATAGAGGCAGAACGTGAGCAGATAAAAGTCGAACGTGAAATGAATGAAGAAGAATGTAGAAAAATGAAATTAGAATGCGCTAAAATGAAAAAGGTATATAGCAAGATAAAATCCGAATGTGTAAAAATCGAAGAAAATCAAAAGATAATAGTTGAAGTGAAAACAGAAATTCGAGAAAATGAATTTGTTGGAATAACAGAGGGTATATCAAAAAAGGTGGTAACAGAACATGAAAGTGGGACAGTGACTAAAGAAATTAATCAGCAAAGGCAAGAATTTGTCATTGTTATCAACGGTTTTATGTATGAGTTTATTTTTGTCCCTTCGGGGACATTCATGATGGGGGGGGCAATATCTGGAAATAATTGTAATAATGATGAACAACAACACATAGTGACATTGACACAAGGATATTGGATAAGCAAAAAATTAGTTACAAATGGACAATATTACTCTATTAAAAAGAAACAACAACTATATACTTATTATAAGGATAAACCTAAGGTAGGCATTAATTGGACAGAAGTGAAAGGTTTCTGTACTATCTTAACAAGAGAGGCACGGAAAAATGGGCAAATTCCAGAAGAATATGAATTTATGCTAACGACTGAAAGTCAATGGGAAAAAGCGGTTCAGGAAGGGTACATATTCCTTGTAGAAGATAAATGTGAGTGGTGTCTCGATATGTATGAAAGTTATCCCAATCAGCCTGTGTCTGATCCTATTGGGGCTAGAGGTACTTGTCATGTTATTCGAGGGGGGGCTTACTGCTATAGTTCTGGAGAATGTCGTATTAAAGACAGAATATCTCGAAGGGCATCATACAGGAATCGTAAGCTAGGCTTTCGTGTTGTTCTTGTTCCTATTAATCGTCAGGATACCATTCAGGCAGAGAATAGGATGTCATGTGAAAATTGAGTATAAAAGTCTCAAATGATAAATAATGATGTAAAATAGTATTTTTTTTTGTTGATAAAAATGACAACGTGAACAAAATAGGGTATATTGTTTTACAATATACTTACATTTTTGAAATATCATATGCAGAGTTAATGGGTACGAGAAAAGTATGCTTGGCGGATGCTCCTCCCAAATAATTACTTATAAAATTTAGGAAAGACAATGGCAAACGATTCATTTGACGGAACTCGCCTTGATGATAGGGGGAAACGAGAATTGACCGAGGATAAGGGAGGACATGAGTTGCCTGTGTTTCAAGAAGGTGCTTGCATAGACAAGGACGGCCGCTATGAATACGTCCGCGAACTCGGTAGCGGCGGCATGGGCAAGGTATTTCTTGTCAAGGATAAGGATGCCTGCGATAAACTGATGGCCGTGAAGACCGTCAATGTGAAGCCAGAGAAAAGGGAGGAGTGGGAAAAGGCGGTGGAGGACTTGAAAAGAGAATTCAGCAAGCAGCAGGACTTGGTCCATGAGGGGATAGCCATGGCACGGAATATTGTTCATAATGAATTCCACTGGTACCTGGTGATGGACTACGCGGAAGGCATCACACTTAAAGATTATATGTCGAGACATGGAGGACCGCTTGACATCCCTGTTGTCTTGGAGATCGTGAAAAGGCTGGCGGACGCGCTGGATTATGTACATTTGAAAAAAATTGTGCATTGCGATGTGAAACCTAGCAACATCATGGTGGATATTGACGGCGGAAAAGTCAAATCTGTAAAGTTGATAGACTTTGGGCTGAGCAAGAGGATGAGAGAAAATTATAATTATTTTGAGCTCTTTCTTGACGTGGCGCCGGCGGTTGCTGGTGGCAATATTGAGAAGACAGGCGAATCAGAAGATGGAGTGGGGGGGACTGCCTATTATATGTCGCCTGAACAGTGGAGAAGGTGGCAAACACCCGACGCGGAAGAGGTGTCTTATGAATCGGACCAGTATTCGCTTGCTGCCGTGGCCTATGAGATGCTGTCAGGCTCCTGCCCTTATAAAGAGGAATTCGAAAAGAATGAAAAGGAAGACGATAAAAACAATGGAGATGCACGTAGGAATACAATTTGTCGCATTGTCCTTGACAAGGCCATGCGTCTTGAACCGATAAAAGGCGTGCCGAAGCGTATGAACAATGCGCTGCGGAAGGCGTTGTCCAAGAACTCAAAAGATCGTTGTAAAAATTGTATGGAGTTTGCAGCGAAACTGGAGAGAGAGGTTCCATGGACTTGGATTGTCTGCAGTGTGGTTGCTTTAGCTTGCATATTGGTGTTGAGCTTGGCGTGGGGAAGAGATGCATGGGCTAAATATAAATGGAAGACATATGAACCACTTTGGGATGAAAGTGATATCATGAGGGCTGTATGGGGACCTGAATTGGATGAGAATAAAATTTCAAAGGCAAATATTTTATATATAAAAAGTCATCAGCAAGATGATGATCGTATTGTAGAACTTAATGGCGTTAAAATGTTGTTGAAGTATGTTCGGGGTGGTGAGTTCATAATGGGGAGCCCGACTACAGAAAAAAGGCGTTATAAAGAAGAACGACAACACCATGTGACGTTAATTAAGGACTACTGGATCGGTGAGACCGAAGTAACCCAAGATCAGTATAAGGCGGTCATGGGATGGAATCCTTCATATTTCCTTAAGGGCGGTAATTATCCTGTGGAATGTATTGCTTGGGAGAATGCAATGGCATTTTGCCAAAAACTGACACAAGTGGAATGTGAAAATGGGCATTTGCCAGAAGGATATGAATATACACTCCCAACGGAGGCGCAATGGGAGTATGCAGCACGTGGGGGGCATAAATTCAGCCGATATTGTGTTTATAGCGGTAGTGACAAAATAATTGATGTTGCATGGTATAATTATAATTCCTTTGGGATAACTCATCCTGTAGGACAAAAGTGTGCGAATGCATTGGGGCTTTATGACATGAACGGAAATGTTAGTGAGTGGGTTCGTGACTGGTATGATTCTTATCCAAATAATGATATGCAGGATCCAGTAGGTCCCGCGAGTGGGGTGTTCCGTGTGCGACGTGGTGGTTCTTGGCACAGTCTCCCCGAGTTTTGCCGTGTCGCGGTGCGTAATGGCTATCCACCGTCATTTCGCAACCCCCTCATAGGTTTTCGGGTTGCTCTTGCTCCAGTTAAATAAAGGGGCTTAGTTGATATACATTGAATGAAATTTTGTAAAAACAAATCTAGAGGTACTATACAACTTTTTTCAAAAACATGATTATAGTGTCGAAAAAATATTTTGATTTTTATATAAAGAGATTAAGATTTACGAACGCAAATAAGAAAAGCGATATTGGACTTCTTAGATATAGGAGATAGGTATGATTTCTGATAAGAAGATTTTGATTAAAAAAGTGAATTACGATGATATTACGAAAAAAAAAGGTGATCCTTTATTCAAAACTAACATTTATAAACTCGTTTCACGGCCTTGTGATAATTTGAAATTATTCATGCGGTATCCGAAAAGCAAAATAGAGCAAATTCGCTCTCTGAATAAGGTTAAGGGAAATGAGCAACTAGCTAATTGTTACTATATTAATCATGATGAGTTAACGATATATCTAAATGTAGGAATAAACCTTGATGAGACTGATCACCATCTAATTGATGTAACACTTGTAGTAACATACAAATTTGTCATATTAAATTCAGATGCAGGAAATGGTTTGTCTTCTTGGCTAGAGAATGAAATCCCTAAATCTGATGACGATAGGGTATTGCTTGACGATATTCTTATGAAGAAATATGTAGCAAAAAAACTAACAAAAGAGGTCGTTGAAAATATTATTAGATTGCGAGAATGCTCGCTTGATGAATTGCAAGACGGTGAAAAAGAGATAGAAGAGAATGTTGTACGGAGAGCGTTGGGTTTTAAATATGATTGGGTGTCTGTAACATGTAAAGTTCGAACAGCAATAGATAATTTAACCATGTCGCAAATAATGCGAGAAAAGAGTGAGAAGGATCATCAGAAGAAAAGGGAAGATCATGAAAGGAAAATGGAGCTGCTGAATTGGGAGAATGAAGAAAGGGGAATGCAATTGGATGCAATAATAGGCAAGCCTTTCATTGCGGCAAGCCTTGTCTTGGAAATCAAAGATGTGCGTCTGGAATTGGAGACGAAACGGGAGGTTATTCTTGGAAAGACGAAATCAACCGCAGATGTATCCATGGGGATTCCGGAAAAATATATGGATGAGACAAATAGAGTGGATTTGAATAAGTATATCAGTCGGGAGCACGCACGGCTGGAGCATTTAGGAGAGACTGTCCAAATCAAGCCCTTGCCTCGTAAGCCAACACACAATCCTAAGAATCCACAAAATGATAATGAATCACCTATAACATTAACATATCTCAACGGTGATCGTCTGTCTTTGAACGGTCAAATATTTTCAGATGATGTTGAACTATGGTTTTCATCAATGGTCCGCTGGAAGTGTCGTGTGCAGAAGAGGATGAATGATGCGGGCGTGGAGAAAATATCATCTTTGGTGTTGAACTATCCTTCTTGCAATGACTTGTACAAGATTTTCGTCTGGCCTAGCTGTCGCTTGAAAGCCGTGGATTCACGGTTGCCCGACTGGCGGATTGCCTATCAGGCTGGTGCCCATGGTTCGGAAGGGGCGTTTTATGTGACAACCTCCACTGGGCGAAGCATTTATCTGAATCCGCAGCAATCGGTTGTGGAGAATGTGGCAGTAAAATATGTAAATGATTGATTGTTACATTGGGGGATTCCATGAAATGACAAGAGCCGCAACTTGCTTGAGTTGCGGCTCTTGTGTTTTGCTACGATAAACGCATATTAGGTTTTGGCAGCGGCGTTTGTCATACGTGGGGATTCTCGAAGGATGCTTTCTTCCCACATTTTCAGGCTTTTGCCAGTGCCTCATCCATATACCGCCGGGCCTCTTTTTCATCCAAGTCGAAGTATGATTCGAGGTCTTTCAGAATCTGCACTTTCGTGACATGCTCCTTCCATCTGTTCCAGATGTATTTTTGCACCGTTTGGGTAATACCCCTTTCCTCTCCGATTTTGACGCCTCTTGCCTCTCCACGCTCCTCTCCTTTGATTCCTTCCTCCTTTCCAAGCCCGAGTACATACTTGTCATATTCCGATAGATCCTTCTTCATGTTGTTTCCCTCCTTTTTAGTGGGTTTCTTCAGTTTGATTCCCGTTGCGATCCGTACGACCTCATATGCCGTGTTCGGCAGATTTTCGAAAGACGGATCCTCCTGTATCTCACGACGCAGAACTGGGCGGTTATCCGCATATTTGATGCACTTCGAGACGGCCCGAAACGGCCGATTGGTAGCCACGATAGCTCGTCCGGTGTCATGTTCTTCAACGACAGAAGGTTGCATGGGCAGTCCGCAAAGAACCCGCGAAGCTCATTTGGAATGTCCTGCATATTCTGGAGGCGCGTGGGGCCCGTCCACTCCTCCTGCCCGAAATGGATGGTCAGCGGCAAGATCGGCGGTAGGCGATCGTCTGGCAGGATGCCGTCTAGTAGTTCCTGCGGTGTCTTCAGCTCATTCCGTTCCTTGTGCATGTCCATCATGGTCTGACGCCATGCGGCGCCGCGGATGGCCGTCGTCAACTGGCTCCGCAACGGCATGACAAAACTAGCGCCGGATTGGTTCTCCATCGCCACCAGCAAATGGGTCTTGTTCTTGCCTTTCCTCGCGTCCAACTCCCACACGACGTCGCTGCTGTTCTTCTTGTAGAGCCGCTTTGCGCCGTGCAGCCTAGCGATCGCCTCGATGTTCCGTTCCCGCATCGATCTGGCCACCACCTTGTAGCCGCTCCCCCGAAGGACGAAGTTCACCGCGTCCCTGGAGACTTTGGGATGGGCGATAAAGAGCTTGGAGGCCGCATCCATATTTCTCATGGTTTCTTCCTTACTAATATATCATACGAATGGTATTGGACAAATATTTTTCTTCTTTTTCCAATACCATAGCATTGAAAAATCAAAATGCAAATTCATTATTCAATAAAAAATGAAATTAAAATTTTACATATTTTATCGAAAAAATGTTATAATTATTTAAAAATTAAGTATTTTACTATAGAATCATAAATAATCATATAAAAATCATAAAGATTCTTATAAAGTCATAATAAGTCATAGGAATTCATAAGATTTTCAGAGGAGGAGAGGCGTACTCCAGTGCAACTGCGGCATCGCAGATGCCGTATGTTAAGAGTTTGTTTGGTGTCGCGCGACGATTGTATCAATGACTGTTTGCGCGTTGTGCAAACGGTCGCACTGGAGTGCGACCCTCTCGCGCCGCAAGCGGAACCACCTCCGAAAAACGAAAAACTCCGTAATTCGTTGGAATTACGGAGTTTCATATTGGTAGCGGGAGTAGGATTTGAACCTACGACCTTCAGGTTATGGGCCTGACGAGCTGCCGGGCTGCTCCATCCCGCAATCATGATTTGGTAGCGGGAGTAGGATTTGAACCTACGACCTTCAGGTTATGGGCCTGACGAGCTGCCGGGCTGCTCCATCCCGCAATCGTGAATGCATATTATTAAGATACATGTACTTTCTGAAAAAGCAAGTTTTTACAGGAAGTTTTTCTTCAGCGCCCAGAGGCCGAGGGCTGGATTGCTGATATAGAAAATCTCTTCGCCGTCGGGCAGTGTGTTGAAGCCGTCTTTCAGCGTTTCCGGATTGTAGCGTGCCGCCA
>JAEEGI010025710.1_pt1 | contig 11387 bp, 6 predicted proteins | sample 8958751 | NCBI WGS metagenome assembly JAEEGI01 (sample SAMN16246545, study PRJNA631951) | gut metagenome | biome: gut microbiome; feature: rumen; material: KS-attached | host: Bos | place: Iran: Karaj | collected 2018-10 | reverse complement strand
TGTTGGTGTCATTACTGGAATCGCAGAATTTGCGAAGTCATCCTTGTTGCGTGTGATAATAACATCCGCACCGGCGGCAAGAGCAGCCCGATACTGCACTTCGTCCTCAAAGTCTCCCACAAAATTATCAATGGCCTCCGTCATGGCATTGTTAGTCACCGGCACAACGGAGATGTACTTGTGAAGCGTCTTCAGAACGCTTCGTAGCTGTTCGCCACGAAGGCTCTTTCGCATGATGTATGCGATTGTGCAGAATGTCATATCGGTCGCGACACCTGTCACATCGCCAATCCCGCTCATAGAGACGGCCGCTCGCGAGTCATCCATGAACGGCATTCGCCTGGCAATTATGTCAAGAGGCACGTTCGTGTCAAAAAAGACTGTCATTTAGACACCATACTTTTCAAGCATTGCCTCGCGGACGAAATCATTCTCGCTCTTGTCCGGGGGTAGTGAAACCACACCTGTTATATCAATCAAGTCCTGAGGAATGGCGTTTCGTTTACTCGTCGGTGAAATACTTACGTTTCGGCGACGTGCAAGCTCAGCGCCCAACGCATCAGAAATCATTCGCTCAAGCGTTGTATTGCGGCTCTCCGCAAAAGCCGTGGCCTCCTTCACGACGGCTGGGGGCAGATCTATTGTTATCGACATGGTCTATACCTCCTATTCTCTACGCTTTCCATAGTAGCACAAAACCCATCTCTGAGGCAAGGATGGTTTCAATGTAGGCGAAGCCATTTTCAATGGCCTTCAATGTTTGGACCTGCGTGACCGGCGGAACTGGCACGGCATAGAGTTCGGGGTGAGCGTGGCGTCGTCTCTGGGGACCGGCCTGCCTTCAAGGGAGAGGACGGGCTTCGCCAGTTCCTTCGGGTAGACGCAAAAGACGCGCGCCGATGCCGCCCCGTAGTCGCGGACGACGACCCCCTCCACGGGCTTCACGCGGTTGCCGCCCGCGTCCGCGTTGAACTCGTACACGCCTTCGCCGACGCCCACCTCGCCTACCTCGACACCGGTGTCTCCCCAGATATATCGAGCCAAAATGCCATCTTTTTTCGTCATTTTGGAACCTGATAGGCCAAAATCTGCGTTATTGCTTGCCAAACATGGCTTAAAATGCTATAGTTTGGCTTACAATGGAACAAGTCCGTGCATCTGACATTGGTGACGACTTGCGGACTCGCGCACAACGCATACTGGAACGACGTTCAGTCCGAAGTCGTGCTCGACGATCTCTTCCGCGAGGTATAATGTCAGCCATGAACGCAAAGACACCATTAATCGCATTGCTCATTTCATTCTGCATTCTGCATTCTGCATTCTGCATTGCTTCGCCGTCTGACCATGGCGACCACTTCACGGACGAGGAGCCGATCGCCCTCGACCTCGGCGGCAAGACGCGCGAGGTCGAGTCGTGGTTCCAGGGCAAGTGGAACGGCCAGGCGCTGTCCGTCACGAACGGCACGCTCGTCTTCACGAAGGGCGTGAACGTCCACGGCGGAATGGTCAATGTCGGCCCCGACGCGACGCTGCGCTTTGCGCGCGGGTTGCACCTCGGCACCGGCCTCGGCGACGCCGGCACCCGCGTCTTCAACGTCGCGCCCGGCGGCAGACTCGACATGGACGGCGTCGACTGGCACATGGACCACACGCGCGTCATCATCCCGAAGGGGGCTACGTGGAACGCCGACATCGCCCACTTCACGCTCGAAGGCGCGCAACGGGACAACCGCTGGGACATCGGCGGCCGCGCCGTCTTCCCGCAGGGCATCCGCGTCGGCAAGGCCGAGTGGGGCCACGCCTTCCAAGTCCTCCTGCGCGAGGGCGGCGAACTGCTTGTTGGAGGGCCGGTCTCCACGAACGACGCCCGCAACTGCAGGATGGAGGTCGTCCTCGAGGGCGGTGAACTGATGCTCTTCTGGGACGCGAAAATCGAGCCTGGCCTCGTCCGCGTCGCACCGGGGGCGACGGTCACCGTACGCGTCGCGAAGGGCGTGGCGTTTGACAAGGCGGCCATCGCCGTCCCCGACGACGCGAAGCTCAAGGTCGTCACCAAAGTCCCGCTCCCAAAGGGCCTTCCGGAGCGACCCAAGGCCGCGACAGCTACGACCGCGCCGAAAAAGGAGGCAAAACCAAAGGACAAGCGCCCCGCAGGTCCCTCGGTCTCCGACCACGGCGACCACTTCACCGACGAGGAACCGATTTTCCTGGATCTCCGCGGCAAAAAACGCGAAGTCGAATCGTGGTACCAGGGCAAGTGGAACGGACAGCCCCTCTCAATCGAGAGAGGCGTCCTGACCTTCACCAAGTCGGTCAATGTCCACGGCGGAATGGTCAATGTCGCCTCCGACGCGACGCTTCGTTTCGCGCGCGGGTCGTCCCTCGGCACCGGCATTGGCGACGCCGGGACACGCGTTTTCGACATCGCCCCCGGCGGCAAACTCGACATGGACGGCATCGACTGGAACATGGACCACACGCGCGTCCTTCTCCCGAAGGGCTCGACGTGGAACGCGGATCTTGCGCACCTGTCGTTCCTCGGTGCACAGAAAGACAACCTCTGGGACATCGGCGGACGCGCCGTCTTCCCACGCGGCATCCGCGTCCGCCAGGCCGACTGGGGGCCCGCGCTGAAGGTCGTGCTGCGCGAGGGCGGCGAACTGCTCGTCGGCGGAACGGTCTCCACGAACGGCGCCAAGAACTGCAAACTGGAGGTCGTCCTCGAAGGCGGCGCCGTGACGCTCTTCTGGAACGGCCGCTTCGAGCCGGGTCTCGTCCGCGTCGCGCCGGGAGCCACCGTCGAGGTGCGTGTCGCCAAGGGCGCCAAGTTCGACGAATCGACCGTCGCTGTGCCGGCGGACGCCACCCTCAGGGTCGTCCGCGACGTATCGCCGCCGAAAGACCTCCCGGAGCGGTACATCGTCAAGGTCCAGTACGACCGCACCGGCCGCAACTGGTGGCTCAACCTCGACTCCGCCAAGAAGGAGATCGCGGAGTGGACTGTCACCTACCCGAACCCCGATGTCGAATCGCCGCTCAAGACGCTCGTCACGCATCTGCGCGACACCGTCTTCCGCCGCCGCTTCCCAGCTGGCAGAGGGCCGTGGAAGATCAAACTTGAAATCACCGACACGCGGGGCAACAAGACCCTCCAGTCCGTCGAGGTGGCGCGGCCCGAAAAAGTCGTCGTGCAACCCGCCCCGAACGACCTCGTGATGGTCGGCCAGTGCGGCTATGGCTCCTCGACGAATCTTCTGCGCGACATTCTCCGCAAGGACCTCTGCAACCTCTACGTGGGCTGGGACAGCGCCTGGAAGACGCTGCCGGACGCCCAGCCGGAGGATCTCCGCGCGGACTGGGCGAAGGCGGTCAAGGACCGCAAGCTCTGGTCGATGAGCATCTACTCCGGCGACGACAAGGGGTTGCAGAAACGACTGACCGAGGCCTACGAGGGACGCTATCTCGGCAACAACATCGGCGAGTACGCGAGCTTCATGTACCAGGGGCCGGACCAGTGCATGATTCCGAAGAACCTCAACCTCCAGGAAGCCAAGGACAGTTTCGTCAACCGCTGGATCGCCTGGGCCGCCTTCGGCTGGCAGGCGAACTTCCCGTGGATGTTCTCGACGTGCGGCGCAGCGCTTTCGTGCTATGAACTCGCCGGCGGCATCGACTTCATCTGCAACGAGCAGTGGGCCATCGGCGCGATGAACATCGCGCACACCTCCGCGGAGGCGCGCGGCGCCGCCCGCAAGTGGGGCCCCGAGTACTGGTGCGCCTGGAACGCCCACGAATGGCAGACCGGCGGCATCCCCTACTACACCGACCAGAAGTACGACTCCTGTCTCGTCGGTTTTCTTCAGGAATACGTCTTCGGCACTTCGATGATCGTGCTTGAATCGGGCGCGGAGAGCACGCAGGCGTGGAAGTACACGGGGGCCGGCCCCGGCTATGACAAGAGCAAGGGGGAATGGAAAGGCGAGGGCTACGACGGCTACGTCGCCCAGCACTACCGCGACGTGACGAAGAAGTTCTACGACTGGACGAAGGCCAACCCGCGCGACAAGGGCACGCCCGAGACGAAGATCGCCATGGCGCTCGGCAACCTCGACGGCTACCTCGGCCAGCGCGGCGGCTTCACCGTCTGGTGCCAGTTCGACAACGCCGCCACGAACGGCGCGCTCTGGCGCTACGGCCCGCCCGAGGGCACCCAGGCGCTGCTGGAGGACATCTTCTTCCCGCGCCCGAAGGACCTCGTCGAGCCCTACGGCAACGGCTGGCTTGCCGGCACGCCCTTCGGCCAGGTCGACGTGATGAACATCGACGACGAATCGACCATCGCCGACCTCCGCCGCTACGACCTCATCGTCTTCGGCGGCTGGAACACGGTTCTGCCCGCGCAGCGCGACGTGCTGGAGCGTTACATCAAGCAGGGCGGCACCGTTATCATGTCGCGCCCCGAACTCACGACGCGCCTCGACCGCGACTTCATCAACTACACCGACGCCGACCTCATGCCGCTCTTCGGCTTCCTGCCGCCTGAGGGCGAACCGGGAGAGTATGTCGAGAAGCGCTTCGGCAAGGGGCGCCTTTTCCTCTTTACGGCGCGCACCTTCCCCGACGCGACCAAGGAGGGGCGCGAGGCGTACAAGGCGCTCGTGAAAAGACTCGCCTTGGAGGTCAGGCAGTCCGCCACGATCTCATCCGATACAGAAGGCGAGACGGACGCCATCTGCTACGCCGTCTATCGGAACAAGGCCTACTTCCTCAACATGGACACCCGCCGCGAGCGCACCTTCGACTACGTCCTTGACGGAACAAAAGGCTCCATGACCCTCAAACCCTGCGAAATCCGCGTCATCGACCGGGCCGCTTCGCGGCAGTGACGAGTGACATGTCGCTTCGCGACAGTGACGAGTGACGAATCGCTTCGCGGCCACTAACCACTAGCCACTAAGCACTAACCACTAACTGCACCTTCATTGTGGCGTAAGGTGAGTCTCCTTCGCGTCTCGTTTCACTTCCATGGCCACACCATAGCCCACTGCATAGAGTGGAATGTTGACTAGTCGGCAGAAGTCTCCATTTTCAAGCGGCACGTCCTGCTCCTTGTATGGAAGCATTGATGCGCGATAGGCTTTTCTAGGGTGGAAACGCCGCTCATATGATTTGAGGCTTTGAGATCGGACATTGCCTTCCGCCTTCACCTCAAGCGGGCAAACTTCCATTCCTTCCTGGAACACGAAATCCACTTCCGTCCTGGAGTCTTCCGTGCTCCAATAGTTGAGTTGCAGCTCGGTTTCGGCGGTCAGTTGCTGACAGACATATTGCTCCGTCAGCGCACCTTTGAATTCCATGAAAACACGCGCGCCTTGAAGCACAACCACCGGATCAAGGCCGGACATTGTCGCAAGAAGCCCAACATCATGCATGTAGACCTTGAATCCGCTACCTTCGTAGGCTGAAAGCGGCAAATGCGGCGCGGAGACCCGCTTATTCAAAAGAATGAGACCGGCATCCTCCAGCCAGGCCAGAGGGTCGCGGAACTCGGCTGCACGCCCGCCTTTCCTTACGGACGCGAAAAGAAACTTTTTGTTCTCCCTGGCCAATTGCGCCGGGATGGATTGCCAGCACATCTCGATTTTCCGCATTTCCCCTTTTGGCGCATGCTTGGAGATGTCGCGCAGATAGCCGGACAGGATTTCACGATGCACCGCGCGGGCGTCAATGAAATTCCGCGTTTCCGCGTAGGCCGCCACGGCCTCCGGCATGCCCCCCACTACATAGTAGCGCCGCAACCATGCCGCAATCGCGTCGTTCAGATCCTCCAGCATCCTCCAGTTGCGTTTCCTGATTTCCTCCGCAAGGCGCGTCTCGCCCATGGCGATCAGGAACTCGTTGAACGTGAGCGGGAACACGCGGATCGTGTTGACCTTGCCAACTGGAAAGCCTGTTGACTCTTCCCCGGCCTCGGAGTCATCAATGTCATCATCGCGGTAAGTGAGTCCCAGTAGCGACCCTGCGGCCATGACGTGGAGGTCCGGCCTGTCTTCGCAGAAATACTTGAGCGAAGTCAAGGCGTTTTTACAGGCCTGGATTTCGTCGAAAAGAAGAATCGTCCCGCCCGCCTTGATCTTTGTGTTGTAAAGGACCTCCAAGTCGCCGACGATGCGGTTCACGTCGAAATCCCGCGCGAAGATTCCGCGAAGCACACTGTCCTTGTCGAACCGAGCATAGACGACATTCTCGAACCGTGTCCGCGCGAATTCCCGCATCAGCCAGGTTTTCCCAACCTGCCTAGCACCTTCCAAGACCAGTGGCTTTCGCCTTGGCGACTGACACCAGGCATCCAGTTTCACCATGTATCCTTTTCTTTCCATGCCTCAATTATACACTTTTTAGCACCTCCAGTCAAACGCGAACCACACTTTTTAGCGCTGTCAATCAGAAATTCGCCACACTTTTCAGCAATGAACTCGAAATGGAAACAACACTTTTCAGCACCGTCAATGCTTGCGGGGTCGCCCCGAGTCCTTGATCTTGGCCATCTGACGTGAAGCCTTTCTCGCGTTTCTGGTAAAACAAGGTTCAAAGTTCAAGGCTGAAGGGTCTGGACTTTGTCGCAGATCGTGTCGACGAGGAACCTCTCGTACGCCGGGAGGTCGGTCCACTCGGTCGCGACCTGGAAAGGGCGTCCGGCGGAGTCGGGGCGGGTGAAGCCCCTGTCATCGACGACGAGCGGAATCGTCTCCATTTTCAGATATTCGCGTGACGAGGCCATGTGCACGGCGACCGTGTCGTACAGCACGGTGCTGGCCTCGGCGGGTGGCAGATCGGCGGGAACGGGGGCTCCGCCGTAGAGCCGGCGCCAAATTTCATAGACTTTGACGATCTCGGCGGCGAAGGGGTCTGCGGATTCCACAATGCGCCTGTAGAGCGCCCTATCGAGCGTGACGAGACCGCAGGTGTCGAGGGGCGTGATCGTCGCGCTGCGCCAATCGGCCGAGAAGACGGTCTTGCTGTCCTCGACGTACATATAGACGTTGTACTCGGCTTCCGGGTAGGGGTGGCCGGCGTAGCCCTTGTAGACGCTGCCGAACATTCCGACGAAATCGATTTTGCCGGCGATGTCAGGTGCCTTGCGGAGCGCTGTGGCGAGGCTTGGCACGGGGCCAATCGCAACGAGCGTGACAGGATCCTGCTCCGCCCTGACCATCTCCACAAAGCAATCAACGCCATTTTGCGTATAGTTGGGGTAGGAGGAAAGGGGGTAGTCGGCCACCCAGTCGAGGTGGCTCATTCTGTGGCGGCCGATGGGCCATTCGGCGAGACCGGCGCCAACGACGACTTCGTCACGCCCAGCCATTTGGAGAAGCTTTGCGCAGATTGACGAGCGGTAGATTGTGTTGCCGGTATCCGTGAGAATCATCCTGAGATCGAGCCAGGGCTGCTTCAGAATCATCGTGAGCGCCCAGAAATCGTCAATGTCGCCGCCGATATCCGTCTGGAGGTAGATCTTTTTCTTTTCCATGGTTCCAGTAGAAAGATTGGGTCAGCGCTCACGAATCATGGTTGTCTGGAAAGCCAGAGGCCAAAAAGCCTGTCGTTGACCACATACCCGTCGTCCGTTTCGTAAAGCAGTTCGTTTTCAAGCAGTTTTCCAAGGGAAAGACGGACGCTTGAGGGGCCACGGAGGGAATTGGCGGAAATGAAACCCGCCCCCATGACCGCATTGGCCTTACCAGCCTTCGCCACGGCCTTGATCAGCCTTGCGGAACCCGCCGGTAGAGTCTTCAGTAGCGACGCATACTCCCAGTTCTTCTCCTGAAGCAGCTCCTCGATGACGAGTCCGATTTCATCTGCCGCCGCCGACCTGTGTTCAAACATGCGATTCAGAATCGCCTGGACATACCATGTGATACCGTCGAACATCCGGTATATCCTGTCGAAAACATCCCGGGGAAGATCGGCAACCACCGACATCTTGCGGTGCGCGAAGTCGAAGTAGACATCCTGGTCGATGCGTTCCAACGGCAGCGTCTGCGTTGAGTTGAAGAATGGTCGCTTCGCCGATGAAAACATCTCGGTCATCATGTGATGACGCGAACCAGCGAAAATAAACCGAACATTGGGCAGGAACTGCACGTATGAGCGTAGCAGCGCCTCGGTGCCCTTCTCGGGGTAACTGCCAATTTGCTGGAATTCGTCTATGGCCACCACGCAGTCTCCGCGGCCACCAAGATACTCGAAGCATTCCTTGAGGGTCGTCTCGACATTGGGGGATTCTAGTCCGAATGAGAAGGAAGGCGAACCCGTAATCGCGTCAACGGTGATCTGCGGCCGGAAACTCTTGAAGAAACGTGACGCGGCGAGAACCGCCTTGTCGAGGCGGGTGTCCATGGAACCGACCACCGCGGAGGCAAACTGCCTCGTAAACTCGACAAGGCTCGACGTCGGGAAGATGTCGACAAAGACGGTTGCCCAATGGCCCTCCTTTGCAAGCCCCTGGAAGAAGTGCCTGATCAACCCAGTCTTTCCAATGCGGCGTTCCGCGAGGAGCGTGACGTTGCGCCCGTTCTCAATGGCGGCCTTCAACTTCGCCGTTTCGTCTTTCCTGTCGCAAAAAGTGTCGGGGCCTTCGTAGCCGTAGACAACGAATGGATTTCCATGCTTCATGGTGAAAAGTATAGCATATCGTGCGGCACAAGCGCAATCAAATTTCATGTTTTATGAAACATAAAAAATGAAATACAATGCCGCCTAAATCTGCTTCGCTCGAAAACACGTTTGTTGCGGAGGAGCCCTTAGAGTGAAAATGTGAAAGTGTTGCCAATGGCTGTGGTATAATGTCTGCCATGAACGCAAAGAAACCTTTAATCGCATTGCTCATTTCATTCTGCATTCTGCATTCTGCATTCTGCATTGCTTCGCCGTCGGACCATGGCGACCACTTCACGGACGAGGAGCCGATAGCCCTCGACCTCGGCGGCAAGACGCGCGAGGTCGAAAAGTGGTCCCAGGGCAAGTGGAACTCGCAGCCTCTGTCCGTGACGAACGGCACACTCGTCTTCACGAAGTCCATGAGCGTACACGGCGGCATGGTCAACGTCGCCTCGGACGCGACGCTGCGCTTCGCGCGCGGAAGCACCCTCGCCACCGGTCTCGGCGACGCGGGAACGCGTGTCTTCAACGTCGCCCCCGGCGGCAAGCTCGACATGGACGGCATCGGGTGGAACATGGACCATACGCGCGTCCTCATTCCAAAAAGCGCGGAATGGAACGCCGATCTGACGCGTCTGACGCTTCTTGGCGCGATGAAGGACAATCTCTGGGACATCGGCGGCAAGGCGGTCTTCCCGCGCGGCATCCGCGTAGGCAGGGCCGACTGGGGCTGCGCGCTCAAAATCATCCTGCGCGAAGGCGGCGAGATGCTCGTCGGCGGTCCGGTCTCGACAAACGGCGTCAGAAGGTGCGGCTTTGAACTCGTCCTCGAGGGCGGCACCGTCACGCTCTTCTGGGATGCGAAGTTTGAACCGGGTCTCGTCCGCGTCGCGCCGGGCGCAACGGTCAAGGTGCGCGTCGCAAAGGGCGCGTCCTTCGACGAGGCGAGCGTCGCCGTCCCGGACGGCGCGAAACTCGAAGTCGTCCGCGACGTCTCACTTCCCGAAGGGCTTCCGGAACGCACGCCCGTCGCGCCCGCGCCGAAACCGGCCGCAGCGGCAAAGGCGGCAAAGGCGGCAAAGGCGGCCCCGCCCGCGGGGCCGCCGCCCCCGAGGCCGTCGGCCTCTGACAAAGGCGACCACTTCGCGGATGAGGAGGCGCTCTCCCTCGACCTCGGCGGCAAGACGCGGGAGGTCGAAAAGTGGCAGCAGAACAAATGGAACAGCCAAATCCTCGCGATCACGAACGGGACGCTTGCCTTTACGAAGTCCATGGGCGTGCACGGCGGCCCGGTCTACGTGGCCTCCGACGCGACTCTGCGCTTCGCCCGGGGCAGCTTCCTCGCCACCGGCACCGGCGACGCGGGGACGCGCATCTTCAACGTCGCGCCCGGCGGCAAGCTCGACATGGACGGCATCACGTGGAACATGGACCACACGCGCGTCATCCTCCCGAAGGGTTCTGCGTGGAACGCGGACATCGCGCGCCTCTCGCTCATGGGCGCAATGAAGGACAACCTCTGGGACATCGGCGGCCACGCCCTGTTCCCGCGCGGCATCAAGGTCGCAAAGGGTGACTACGGGCCCGCGCTCAAAGTCGTCCTGCGCGAGGGCGGAGAACTGCTTGTCGGCGGGCCCGTATCGACCAATGGGACCAAGAAGTGCGGACTGGACGTCGTTCTGGAAGGCGGGGCAGTCACGCTCTTCTGGAATGCCCGCTTCGACCCGGGAATCGTCCGCGTCGCGCCCGGGGCGACAGTCGAGGTGCGCGTCGCGAAGGGCACGGAGTTCGACGAGGCGTCCGTCGCCGTGCCCGAGGACGCCACGCTAAAGGTTGTCCGCGACGTGTCACTCCCGAGAGGACTTCCGGATCGCTACATGCCCCGCGTCCGGTATGACCGCACGGGCCGCAGCTGGTGGGTGGATCTCGAATCTGTCCAGGACGAGATTTCCGACTGGACCGTGACCTTCCCGAACCCCGATGTCGAATCTTCCCTGAAAACGCTGACGGAGCATCCCGCCTACATCGTCTTCCGCCGCCGCTTCCCCGCCGGCCCCGGCCCATGGAAGATCGGCCTCGAGATCACCGACCTCAAGGGCAACCGCACCCTTCAGACGGTCGAGGTGTCGCGGCCCGAAAAGGTCGTCGTCCAGCCCGCGCCGAACGACCTCGTCATGGTCGGAATCACGGGCTACGGCGTCGCCACGAACATCGCGCGCGACATCCTCAAGGACGACCTCTGCAACCTCTATGTCGGCTGGAACGGCGCGGCGAAGACGCTGCCACGGAAGGTCCCCGAAGACATCCAGGAAGAATTCGCCAAGGCGATCAAGGACCGCAAGATGTGGTCGATGAGCATCTACGCGGGCGACGGCAAGGCGCTTCAGGACGAGCTGAACGAGGCCTACGAGGGGCGCTACCTCGGCAACAACTGCGGCGAATACGCGAGCTTCATGTACCAGGGGCGCCAGCAATGCTGCCTCCCGATGAACATTGACATTCGGGAGGCCAAGGAGCGTTTCGTCAACCGCTACTGCGGCAACGCCGCCTTCGGCTGGATCTCGAATTTCCCCTGGGTCTTCTCGACGTGCGGCGCGGCGCTCTCGTGCTACGAGCTCGCCGGCGGCATCGACTTCATCTGCAACGAGCAGTGGGCCATCGGCGCGATGAACATCGCCCACACCTCCGCCGAGGCGCGCGGCGCGGCCCGCAAGTGGGGGCCG
>JAEEGI010025709.1_pt1 | contig 11387 bp, 9 predicted proteins | sample 8958751 | NCBI WGS metagenome assembly JAEEGI01 (sample SAMN16246545, study PRJNA631951) | gut metagenome | biome: gut microbiome; feature: rumen; material: KS-attached | host: Bos | place: Iran: Karaj | collected 2018-10 | reverse complement strand
AAATAATCCAGACCATGTAAGGTATAAGGAGCTGGATATGAAGAAGACCGACTGTGCAGTGGCGATGATGCGGCGTGCCTGGAAAGCCGGACTCCGTGCCGCATATGCTCCTGACTTCATCACTTTTCCGTGCCAGATGATGGCACCCACGGTTTTACTGGGGTTTTGAGGGATTTTTCGGGTGTCTTTGGGTGTCGCAAGGCAAAAAATGTGTACCTTTGCACCATGTACCCACGTAAGAAACCCAACCGATCCGGCACGATTAGCGTAGTCGCGGTCAGCAAGTCGCAAGGCAAGACCAGATATGTTCATAACTTCGGCACCGCCCAGACCGATGAGGAGGCAGACGTCTTGATGGAGAAAGCCCGTCAATGGATTCGAAGTCATGGTGGCCAGCAGGAACTGGACTTCGAGGATGTGTGTGGCAAGGAGCAGGAGGATACTGTCCGTGTACTTGACAACATGGACGCCATCCTTATCAACGGTACCCAGTTGCTCCTAAACCGCATATACGACAGCATTGGCTTCAATCTGATTCCAGACGAGATACTCCGCCATCTGGTCATCGCCAGAGTGTCACAGCCGAGGAGCAAACTTGCGACGGTGGCCTATCTGAAGTCATACTACGACGAGGATGTAAACCTAAACCACATCTACCGTTACATGGATAAGCTATACAATAGCCAGAAGGAACTGGTGCAGCAGATCAGCGTAGAGCACACACGCAAGATTCTGGGTGGCAATATCGGTTTGTTGTTCTATGACGTTAGCACACTCTACTTCGAGACCTCCAAGACAGACGTGCTGCGCGAGCCGGGATTCTCAAAGGATGGCAAGACGGCGGAGTCGCAGGTAGTGCTTGGCCTGTTGGTGAGCAGGGACGGATACCCGTTGTCCTACTCGCTGTACAACGGAAGCCAGTACGAAGGCTACACTATGATACCGATAATTGATGACTTCAAGCATCGTTTCAACCTCAGTGACGACTTCATTGTAGTGGCAGATTCCGGGCTGATGAGCGCAGAGAATGTGAAGTTGCTTCGGGATGCCAAGTATAAATATGTGATAGGCGCACGAATCAAGGGTGAGAAGAAATCCATAAAGCAGAAGATTCTCGATTGGGAGAAGAAGAACGGCGAATTCTTCGAGTTGAAGCGTGAAAACGGCGAAAGGCTCATCGTGGGGTACTCTGAGGCGAGGGCGAAGAAAGACGCCTACAACAGGAGCCGAGGCGTTGAGAGGCTGCGCAAGGCATACGGTAGCGGAAAACTCACCAAGGACAAGGTGAACAGGCGCGGCTACAACAAGTTCCTCGAAATCAGCAAGGACGTGGAGGTGACCATCAGCGACGGTAAGATCGCAGAGGATGAAAAGTGGGACGGTCTGAAGGGATATGTGACCAATACAGACCTCCCGGCGGAGGAAGCTGTCGCACAATACCGTGGCCTTTGGGTAGTGGAAAGGGCCTTCCGCGTAGGAAAGGGAACGCTTGAGATGCGGCCCATGTTCCACTTCACCGAGCGGAGGATAGAGGCACACGTCTGTATCTGCTTCGTTGCTTACAAGGTTTACAAGGAACTGGAGAGAGTTATCGCCAGCCTTGGCATCAAACTGAGTGTGGACAAAGTGCTTGACATAGCCAAGACCATCACTACACTGAGGGTGCACATGCCTAACAATAGGAGTTTCTACACAAAGACCATGTTCCTGACCGATGACCACAAGGCCATACGCCCCCTCTTTGAAGTGGAGCTGGGGAAAATTTGACGTTTGGGTGTCGCATTGACGAAGTCAGGAAATAATCCAGACCATGTAAGGTATAAGGAGCTGGATATGAAGAAGACCGACTGTGCAGTGGCGATGATGCGGCGTGCCTGGAAAGCCGGACTCCGTGCCGCATATGCTCTTTGCGACAGCTGGTTCACCATTGAGGAGTTTATCCATGCCGTACGTGCCATAGGCGACGGCAGCGTGCATTTCCTCGGTATGGGCAAGATGGATAACAAGAAATACTACGTGCGTGGATTCCATCAGAATGTGTATGAGATGATTTCGCGCTACGAACGCACAGAGGCGAAGAAAGTACCTGGCTACAACAGCCGCTATTTCTATGTGAACGGTTTCCTTGGCAAGGAGATTGTACGCGTATTCTTCATCAAGTACGGAAACAACCAGAACTGGAACATCATCATCACAACCGACATGACGATGAACATCAAGAAGTGTTTCGAGACATACCAGATTCGTTGGAGCATAGAGGTACTGGCGAAAGAGAGCAAGCAGTATCTCGGACTGGGACGCTATCAGGGCAGGGACTTCGACGGACAAATTGCCGACTGCACGCTCTGCCACATGACATATATCGCTCTGGCTCTTGACAAGCGTCTCAACGACTACGAAACGATGGGCGCGCTGTTCGAGCAACAGCGGGCAGACTTGATGGCGCTCACACTTTGGCAACGACTGCTGGCTATCATCAAACATTTATTGGAAGTATTGGCCGACATGTTGGGCGTGACCTATGAGGAACTCTCCGCAAGTATTGTACGAAGCGAGAAAATGCTGGAGAAGTACATCGTCATGGCAGAAGCATTAGAAGAACTTGAAGAGGCAGCGTGACATGAGACAAATTGAAAATCAAATATTTAGACCACTCGCAAAGGGTGGGAAACTTAAGTTATTAATATTATGGGCTTGCACGTACTCGACCATTCGGCTCAGTTCCTTGCGCTCGATGTTCTTCTTGGCTCCGCTTACCTTCTCGCAGAAAACAGCCTCAACGCTCCAACTATTACGCTGGGCAAAGGTGGTAAGTTCATTTACTTGACGCTCATAGTCTTGAACGTTGGTACTCACTCTGGCAAAGATGCAGATTCTATTCATATTTGATGTATATGTTAATTATTTACTTTGCAAAGGTACAAAAAAGTTAAGAATCCTGCAAATACAAATTGATTTATTTTCCTAATAAATCTAAAATTATTTGCATTATACGACAATTCTGACTATTTTTGCCAAAAATTAATAGTATGAGCAAGATATTGGCAGACAACGTAAGGAGATTATGCAAGGAACAAGGTAAGCAGATGAAAGACCTTGCTGCAGATATGGGGATAGACCCAGCATCCCTTACGAGGGCATTGAATGGTAACGCTCGTCTCGATACTGTTCAGAAGATTGCTACCGCCTTGGGTGTGTCGATGAAGAGTTTATTCGCACCGTTGGATGATGTCGAAGGCTTCATAAGAATAGGAGAACATTTATATCAATTCAATAGCAGAGAAGAACTTAACTTAATACTTCGTAAAAATGAGAATTAAACATTTTGACAGAACTTACAATGGTATAGCCATTGTTATTGAGGATGAAGACGGATTTGTCCAAGTGTATTTAAAGTGTGGCAGAAGAACACAACATTTAATAAATGTTGGAGTGGCTGACAAAGCATTTGATGATGTTACAGAGGATGATGTTGATAGATATATTCAAAAAAAAGACTACATTCTTGATGACATCATTGAATATGTGAGTAATTTCTTCCCTAGGAAAGTTGTCTATGAAAGTGATGGCGATGGAATTTGCGTAGATGATGACGAATTGGAAGATGAATCTTATCTAGAAGAATTAAATAGAATCGACACAATGGAATCTGAGTGGTTTGAACTGAAAACTAATGTGATTAAATTTGGAGAATTCATTGAAAACGAGCTTGGCAGGGATTATTCGGAAAAAACAAGGAACAGACTCGTTAGCATATTTGAAGAAACAGAATTGATGACAAATAAATTGAAATAATAATCTTTTAAGTTAGAATGATACAAAAAAGATGTATCAATGATTCCATTTTATTGATTTCATTGATACATTTTTAATTTGACACGCTATCCCCTATATTTAACAAGGTATATGTGATTTGAGACATATCTCGTAGGGGTGGTTGTTATAATCTTACGAGCGTCCTAATAGATGCTTCCAACTGACATCCATCTTACGACTCTGAAAACGTATGACACTCTCAAGGTAATGGAAGAACATACTTTCGAGAACAGCCTCATCGAATAGTATGAGAGGCGTGTATTGAATGCCTATACGTTCAACATAGTTCTTGATGTCCTCTGCGATTAGATGTACCTCCGTGCGATAGAGTTTCTTGGGGTTGCCGTAGTAGTCGAGTATATACTGCTTGTCAGATGCGTTGCCAATCTCTGCAACCTTGTCGTAGGTTAGTACCGTTATACCTTTGCTCTTGTCCTTGATGGCGTTGCGTTGCTTGATGTTCACCGTCTTATACTTGTCTTGCTTGTTGAGACTACCGCTGTTTGTATATGAGATTTCTGGTCTGTCCTCGTCTCGGTCTATGATACGCTTACCGTTCAGAATGGTGGTCACATCTTTGCTGTGCAAGTATGCTTTGATAAGTGGACTAACGCTGAAAGGTGTGTCAAGTGCGAGGTCAAGACTCGTCACGTTATGGAACTCTAACCCCAGCCTTTGCTCTATGAAGGTCAGAAAATGAGTGTCCTTTGAGTAGAGTGTTTCATTGTTGAGGCTGAACCAAACTTTGCGGTTGCCGTTGGTGTGCGTGTTGCTCTGCTCGTCACCTCGTGCAAGGTTGAATTTCAATGCACCCCACTCAATATCACGTGTACCGTTATCCAACCTAATCGTATAAACATTATCAAAATATCTTCCCTCTGTTCTGTATAGTCTGAACTCGTCCATATCAAGACACTCTCCGTAGTGGAGGGTACTTAGTTGTTCATAGTAGTATGGATGCACGACCTCATAACAGATGGTCAGAGCGTCAATTTGAATAGGTCTTTTACATACTCGTTTCATTGTTTTGGTTATTACTCTCGTTATTTTCATCGTCCCTATATGGGATTGTTGACCAGTACGCTTTCATTGCGTCACTGATAGCTTGTTTGTGGGTCTCGCTATGCGAACGACCTCGCAAACTCAGTGAGATACGCATCTTGGTATCGTCACGTAAGTCTCGGAACTTTCTCTTCATAATTAGTCGTTTTAATATAAATAGTAGTTAAGTTAGAAAAGTTAGGTATAGTAGAACAAAAAAAGTTTCAGTTAGCTGACAAGTTTTAATGAAAGAACAGTTGTATGCCTACTATCAAGTAAGAATGATAAACACAAATGAGGCGACATAGGCGGGTACACCCCTATTGCCGTAGGGACTTTCCTGCGGTTGTTGTAGATTTAGCGTTTACTATACGTGTATACATCACATTTTTTTGCAGAATAGTTTGTCATTTCAATTATTATTTGTATTTTTGCAAACTGAAAGAAATCACTTTATATTAATCTCTGAATGAATGAAGTTCACTATTCTATCGAAATCCTCTATAAATTTGATGTTCGATATTTCGTCAGCGATGCCGACAATTTGAAAGATTCAGGAAAGGGAATGTCTTAACAACGAGGCGTTCCCTTTTATAGATTACAGACATTGATTCAATAACTAAACCCATCAAGACAATGAAGAGATTTTTGACTTTACTTTGCAGCAGCATGATTGTTGTCAGCAGTTTCGGACAGCAGGCCCTCGGCCAGCGGTCGCGCGTGAAATCACCCGTGGTGAATGCCGACGGTACGGTGACATTCAACTTCTTCAGCCCATCGGCAACAAGGGTGAGTGTCGTGGGCGACTTCGAGCAGATTCGCTCAAAGGGCCTGGAAATGACGAAGCAGGACAACGGCGTATGGACCGTGACGACTGCACCGCTGGCTCCGGAGCTCTATTCGTACAGCCTCTCCGTTGACGGTCAGCGCTTCGTCGACCCCGCCAACAGCTATGTGAACCGCGACATCTCGACGCTTAGCAATATCTTCATCGTGACGAAGGACAACGATGACAAGGGACATCTCTACCAGATGAATAACGTGCCCCACGGCACATTGGCCCGCGTCTGGTACGACAGTCCGACGCTCGGTCAGCAGCGCCGCATGACGGTCTACCTGCCTGCTGCCTATGACGGCAAGAAGGAGTTCCCCGTGATGTACCTGCTTCACGGTCACGGCGGCGACGAGACGGCTTGGGGCGACCTCGGCCGTGCCTCACAGATAATGGACAACCTCATTGCCGAGGGCAAGGCTGTGCCGATGATTGTGGTGATGCCCAACGGCAATCCGACGTGTAACGCCGCCCCAGGCTGGTGGCACGAGGGCATGTACACGCCCGACGGCAACGCCTTCAACCAGCGTGGCGCCAAGGCATCGATGGAGGAGAGTTTCATGGATATCGTCAACTTCGTGGACAGCCACTACAAGACCATCCGCAAGCGGTCGGGACGTGCCGTGACCGGCCTGTCGATGGGTGGCGGCCACACCTTCGGCATCTCACGCCTCTATCCTGAGACGTTCGACTACTACGGCCTGCAGTCGGCAGCAGCCCGCATGCAGCGGAACGACGCGAAGTTTGACGAGCAGATGGCGCGCCTGTTCGCCTCGAAGCCCCGCCTCTTCTGGATTGCCATCGGCAAGGAGGACTTCCTGCTGCAGATGAACAGTGAGCTGCGCAAGTATCTCGACGACCATAAGTACCCTTACGAGTACTACGAGAACGACGGTGGCCACATCTGGCGCAACTGGCGCATCTACCTCACGATGTTTGCCCAGAAGATTTTCAAGTAAGTCGCTGAGTTAATAGTATTCGATTTCCCGTTCCACGACCATGGCGCCCCGCCAGGAGGTGCGGCTCGACTCGTCGCCCTCGGCGGTGCTGCCGCGGTAGCGCTGTTCGCGCCTGGTCCAGTTGCCCTTGTCGTCGAACTTCGTGTAGCGGTATTCGGTCCTCGACTCTATCGACGTGCCTTCCTCTTCGCTACTGTACTTGCGGCTTGAGGGGTAGATGTTGTCGCCCTCGTAAGAGAACTCCTCGACGGAGAACGACTCCCAGAACGTGCGCTCAATCTTTATAAGTCGGCCCTGGTCGTCGTAGGTGAACTTGTTCTCAAAGCGGGCATCGTCGTCCTCGTCGTTCTGCTGCAAGTAGTAGACGACGCGCCCCCCGGCATCGCGGCGCATGACTGATTTCTCGGTGATACCCATGACGAAGCGCCCCCCGTTGTCGTATTGATAGACGCCCCCGTAAGGGTCGGTAAGAATCTGACCGTCGGCGCTGAAGGAGTAGCCCTGCTCGCTGTCGTTGCTGTCGATGGGGTCGCCCTTCTCCAGCTCGTCGGCATCGATGTCATCGGCCTCGTACATATTGCAGAACGACTCCTTAACGGGCCCTAAGAAGCCGAAGGCGCTCACGTCGGTAGCAGTAGTGCCGGCCACGTCGGCGGGAACCCCTTCCTCGTCGGCCTCTTCCTCCTCAGGGTCGTCGGAGTAGTAGATGATTTTGCGGCGCTCGAGACTCTCGCCCTTATCGGTAGAGCGGGTGGTCTCGTCGTCGGCTATCATACCTTTCGCCGTATAATAGCAATGGCGCTCCGTCCAGTTGCCGTGGGCGTCGGTCTTGACATATTTATAGGTGGTCGTCACCTTGTAGGTCTCGGCTTCGGCCTGGCCCTCGGTAATCGTCTTCGCAGGGTAGATTTTGCTGCCTTCGTAGACCATCGAGTCGGTGGTAATGGCCTCCCAGTAAATCTGCTCCACCGTCAGCAGGCGCCCTTTTGCGTCGTGCGTGAAGGTAAAGTGGCGCATGTCGCGGTCGTTCAGGCCCTGTTCGTTGTCGTAATTACCCAAACGCCCCTCATCGTCGCGTGTCAACTTTGTCTTTTTGGAAAGGCCCTTGATGAGTCTGCCATTCTCGTTGTAGACATACACGTTGCCATAGGGGTCGAGGGTGACGCGACCGTGCTCGTCGAAGGTCATCAGCAGTTCGTCGTCCTCAACCCACGGGTCTTCGCCAGGCAGCAGGTTGGAACGTTTAGCCACCGAAAGGCGCACCTCCTTGACATCGCCCACCAGTCCGAACGTCAGGGCATCCTGGGGGTTATACCCTTCTTCTTCGTTACCGCCGCCGGCCGTCTTCGGGCCGTCACAGGCAGCCAGCATTATGAGTCCCAGCAAGGCCAGGAAACCTAAACACTTGTACTTCATTGCGTTCTTCTTCATAGGTCAGTCAATATTTACAGCGTTATGTTTATTGTTAACTGTCTGCAAAGGTACAAAATAATTAAGAATAGAGGATAGAGAATAGAGTTTTTTTCGTAACTTTGCACCCAAATTACATGGAAATGACGATGAGAAGATGGAAAGTGATAGCATTTGATGCCGACGACACGCTGTGGGACTGCCAGTCGCACTTCGAGCAGGTGGAACAGCGGCTCTACGGGCTGATAGCGCCTTATTGCGACGACCCGGCTCATGAACTGTTCGTCACCGAGAACGGCAACATGGCCGACCTGGGCTACGGCTGCAAGGCGTTCACCATATCTGTCATTGAGACGGCCCTGCGCGTGGGCGGCAGCCATCTCAGTGCCGATGAATTGTCCGACCTGCTAGCCGTAAGCAAGCAACTACTGCACCTGCCGGCAACACCGCTGCCCGGCGTAGAGGAGACGCTGCAGCGACTGCGCGAGGAGCGCGACTACCGCATGGTGTGCTTCACCAAGGGCGAGCTGCAGGACCAGGAGAACAAGCTGAAGCGCTCGGGACTGCTCCGCTTCTTCGACGACGTGGAGATAACGAGCGACAAGTCGCAGCGCGAGTTCCTCGCCTTATGTGAGCACCAACAATGCCATCCTTCGGAGCTGCTTATGGTGGGCAATTCGCTGAAGAGCGACTGCGCCCCGGCCCTGGCCATCGGCGGCTGGGCCATCCACATACCGTTCCATGTTATGTGGCAATTGGAACAACATGAGGACTTCGAACATCCGCGACTTAAGAAAATCAATCATTTTGATGTATTACTCGAAATAATTTCGTAACTTTGCAGCCAAAATCTGAAAAGAAAAGACATGGAAAAGAAACAGTACAAGCGAATAACCGTGACGTCGGCCCTGCCTTATGCTAACGGCGGCGTACACATCGGACACCTGGCCGGCGTCTACGTGCCGGCCGATATATACGTGCGCTATCTCCGGTTGAAGAAGCGCGAAGTGTTGTTCATCGGCGGCAGCGACGAGCACGGCGTGCCCATCACCGTCCGTGCACGCAAGGAAGGCATCACACCACAGGACGTGGTGGACCGCTACCACAAGATGATCAAGGACTCGTTTGAGGAGTTCGGCATTTCGTTCGACATCTACAGCCGCACCACCTCGGAGACCCACCATAAGTTTGCCGCCGACTGGTTCCGCAAGCTCTACGACGAGGGCAAGCTCGTGGAGGAGACCACCGAGCAGCTATACGACGAGGAGGCCAAGCAATTCCTGGCCGACCGCTACGTCGTTGGCGAGTGCCCCCACTGCCACAACGAGGGTGCCTACGGCGACCAGTGCGAGAAGTGCGGCCGCGACCTCTCGCCGACGGAGCTTATCAACCCGCGCTCGACCATCAGCGGCTCGACGCCGGTGCTGAAGAAGACGAAGAACTGGTATCTGCCCCTGAACGAGTATCAGGACTGGCTGCGCCAGTGGATTCTGGAGGAGCACAAGGAGTGGCGCCCCAATGTCTACGGCCAGTGCAAGTCGTGGCTCGACATGGACCTGCAGCCCCGCGCCATGACCCGCGACCTCGACTGGGGCATCCCCGTGCCCGTGGAGGGTGCCGAGGGCAAGGTGCTCTACGTCTGGTTCGATGCGCCCATCGGCTACGTCTCGAACACCGTCGAACTCTGCGCCAAGGAGCCCGAGAAGTGGGGCAACTGGGAAAAATGGTGGCAGGACGAGGACACCCGACTCGTCCACTTCATCGGCAAGGACAACATCGTGTTCCACTGCATCATCTTCCCCACGATGATGAAGGCTCACGGCAAGTACATCATGCCCGACAACGTGCCCGCCAACGAGTTCCTGAACCTGGAGAACGACAAGATTTCGACCTCAAGGAACTGGGCCGTCTGGCTGCACGAATACCTCGTCGACATGCCCGGCAAGCAGGACGTGCTGCGCTACGTGCTGACCGCCAATGCACCTGAGACGAAGGACAACAACTTCACTTGGAAAGACTTCCAGGACCGCAACAACAACGAACTGGTGGCCGTCTACGGCAACTTTGTGAACCGCGCCCTGCAGCTGACGAAGAAATACTGGAACGGCGTCGTTCCTGCCTGCGGCGAGCTGACCGACGTCGACAAGGCCGCCCTTGAGGAGTTCAAGGACGTGAAGGACCGCGTAGAGCGTCTGCTGGAGCAGTTCAAGTTCCGCGATGCCCAGTTTGAGGCCATGAACCTGGCCCGTATCGGCAACAAGTACATCACCGACTGCGAACCGTGGAAGGTGTGGAAGAACGACCCGAAGCGCTGCGAGACTATCCTGAACATCTGCCTACAGCTGACGGCCAACCTCGCCATTGCCTTCGAGCCGTTCCTGCCCTTCTCGTCGAAGAAACTGCGCGAGATGCTGAACATCGACAGCTTCGAGTGGGAGCAGCTCGGCTCGACCGACCTGCTGAAGGCTGGCCACCAGCTTGGTGAACCCGCCCTGCTCTTCGAGAAGATTGAGGACGAGGTCATCCAGAAGCAGCTCGACAAACTGGAAGCCACCAAGAAAGCCAACGAGGCTGCCGCCTTTAAGCCTGCTGAAATTAAGGAAACTGTTAGTTTCGAGGACTTCGAGAAGCTCGACATCCGCGTGGGCTTGGTAAAGGACTGCCAGAAGGTGAAGAAGTCGAAGAAACTGCTGCAGTTCACCATCGACGACGGGTCGGGCCAGGACCGCACCATCTGCTCGGGCATTGCCGCCTTCTATGAGAATCCCGAGGAGCTTATCGGCAAGCGCATCCTCTTCGTGGCCAACTTCGCGCCACGCGCAATGATGGGCATCGAGAGTCAGGGCATGATTCTCTCGGCCGTCGATGCCGACGAGAGCCTCAGCGTTGTAACCACGACGAAGGACGTCAAACCAGGTAGTCAGGTTGGGTGAAAAGGTGGTGGCCATACGTCGTAGTAGCTGTGGCGGCTGTATTGTTGGCGGTCTTTGAGGCCGACCTCCTATACACCGCACAGGAGCAGAACCTGTTTCTCCATACGCCGCTGTTCTTCGAGCAGCAGATGGTGAGGGCGGGCGGACTGCTGACGTGGGCCGGCTGCTACCTGACGCAGTTCTTCTATTACCCCATGCTCGGGGCAGGTCTGCTGGGCCTGCTCTGGGCTTTTTTATTGTGGCTGCTCAGCCGCACTTTTACCCTTCTTAGCGAGCAAAGCGAGCAAGCTCGAGCGAACCCTTCACCCCACGCCCTTCACCTACTGCCCGTTGCCTGCCTGCTGACAACTATTACCACCTTGGGCTACTGGGTTTTCTACCTGAAACTACCCGGAG
>JAEEGI010025707.1_pt1 | contig 11388 bp, 14 predicted proteins | sample 8958751 | NCBI WGS metagenome assembly JAEEGI01 (sample SAMN16246545, study PRJNA631951) | gut metagenome | biome: gut microbiome; feature: rumen; material: KS-attached | host: Bos | place: Iran: Karaj | collected 2018-10 | reverse complement strand
TCAGGTCTATGACGTGCCTTACGAGAACCTCGCCTGCATCGGCGGTCCCTCCCATGCTGAGGAGGTGGCACTCGAGCGTCTGAGCTATCTTACCGTAGGCTGTGCCGACCGTGAGAAGGCACAGGCCTTCTGCGAAGTGCTCACCAGTGAATTCATCAAGACGAAGACCTCCACCGACGTGGTGGGCATCGAATACTCCTCCGTGCTGAAGAATGTCTATGCCATTGCGGCCGGCATCTGCTCAGGACTGAAATACGGTGACAACTTCCAGGCAGTGCTGATGGCCAATGCCGTGCAGGAGATGAACCGTTTCCTCACCGCCGTCCATCCTCTTGAGCGCAACGCCTACGACTCCGTCTATCTGGGTGACCTGCTGGTGACAGGCTACAGCAACTTCTCGCGCAACCGCACCTTCGGTACGATGATCGGCAAGGGCTACAGCGTGAAGTCGGCACAGATAGAGATGGAGATGATTGCCGAGGGCTATTTCGGCACGAAGTGTATGAAGGAGATCAACCGTCACTGTCATGTGAACATGCCCATCCTCGATGCAGTCTACAACATCCTCTACGAGCGCATCTCCCCGCAGATCGAAATAAAACTTCTTACCGACAGTTTCCGATAACATTTATCCTATAATATATAAATAATGTATCACAATGAAAAATATCAGTCTTGACATTACGAAGGCTGCCTGCTTCCTTGAAGCTGGCGCAGTAGAGGCTTTTGAGCCCAAAGTGAAGGCCGCCCAGCAGTCGCTGGAAGACGGCACGTGTCCCGGTAATGATTTCCTCGGATGGCTCCACCTGCCCTCCAGCATCACACCCGCATTCCTCGACGAGCTGCAGGCATGTGCCAACGTGCTCCGCGAGAACTGCGAGGCCATCGTCGTAGCCGGTATCGGCGGCAGCTATCTCGGCGCCCGTGCCGTCATCGAGGCCCTCAGCAACTCGTTCTCATGGCTCGTACAGGACAAGAAGAACCCCACGATCCTCTTCGCAGGCAACAACATTGGCGAGGACTATCTCTTCGAGCTCACCGAGTATCTGAAGGATAAGAAGTTCGGTGTGATCAACATCTCCAAGAGTGGTACCACTACTGAGACCGCCCTCACTTTCCGTCTGCTGAAGAAGCAGTGCGAGGCCCAGCGCGGCAAGGACGAGGCTAAGAAGGTCATCGTCGCCGTCACCGACGCCAAGCGTGGTGCTGCCCGTACCTGTGCCGACAAGGAGGGTTACACTTCGTTCATCATCCCCGACAACGTCGGTGGCCGTTTCTCAGTGCTCACTCCCGTGGGTCTGCTGCCCATCGCCTGTGCTGGTTTCGACATCCGCGAACTCGTCGCCGGTGCCCAGGATATGGAGAAGGCTTGTGGCAAGGACGTACCCTTCGCAGAGAACCCAGCCGCCCAGTATGCAGCCGTGCGTAACGGTCTGTACCAGAAAGGAAAGAAGATTGAGATCATGGTCAACTTCCAGCCGAAGCTTCACTTCATGAGCGAGTGGTGGAAGCAGCTCTACGGTGAGTCGGAGGGTAAGGACAAGAAGGGTATCTTCCCCGCAAGTGTCGACTTCACCACCGACCTCCACTCCATGGGACAGTGGATCCAGGACGGCGAGCGCACCATCTTCGAGACCGTCATCAGCATCGAGGAGCCCGAGAAGAAGCTGCTCTTCCCCAAGGACGACGAGAACCTCGACGGTCTGAACTTCCTCGCCGGCAAGCGTGTGGACGAAGTGAACAAGATGGCCGAGCTCGGCACCCGTCTGGCCCATGTCGACGGTGGCGTGCCCAACATCCGCATCACCATGCCGCGTCTCAACGAGCGTTATCTCGGACAGATCATCTACTTCTTCGAGATTGCTTGCGGCATCAGCGGCAATGTGCTCGGTGTGAATCCCTTCAACCAGCCCGGTGTTGAGGCTTACAAGAAGAATATGTTCGCCCTCCTCGACAAGCCCGGCTACGAGGCAGACAGCAAGGCCATTAAGGCCCGCCTGGCTCAGGAATAATATTTTATGTTTAGGATCTCAATTAAAAACTATCTTGAAAAACACGGCTTTGAGGCATTGCGCCCCAAAGCCGTGCTCTTTGATATGGACGGCGTGCTCTACAACTCGATGCCCAACCACGCCATTGCCTGGCAACAGTCCATGGCACAGTTTGGCATCATGATGACCGCCGACGATGCCTACGCTACAGAAGGTGCCCGGGGCGTGGACACGATCAAGAAGATGGTGCAAAAACAACAAGGCCGTGAGATCGACGAGGCCGAGGCCCAGCGGATGTACGACGTGAAGACGCAGATCTTCCACTCCCTGCCCGAAGCGCCCGTCATGCCAGGCATGCCTGAACTCATGCAAAAAATCACGGATGATGGACTCCTGTGCTGCGTCGTCACGGGCAGCGGTCAGCGCCCCCTCATCAACCGCATCCTCAGCGACTTCGGTGCCTTCGTTACCGAAGACCACATCACCACCGCCTACGATGTCCGTAGGGGTAAGCCTGCACCAGACCCCTATCTCATGGGACTGCGCAAGGCAGGAGACTTAAATCCATGGGAAGCCATTGTCATAGAAAACGCCCCTCTGGGTGTGCGTGCAGGAGTTGCCGCCAAGATCTTCACCGTCGCCGTGAATACTGGCCCCTTACCAGACCAGACGCTCCTCGACGCCGGCGCAGACTTACTCTTCCCCTCTGTTGCAGAATTCTGCAACAACTGGGAATTGTTGTCTTAGTTGTCCTGGTTGTCATCATTATCCGTCTCCTGGTTGTCGTCAACAACACTCTTATTGTCGTTTAATTCCTCGCTGCCGCTGGTATCCATCTGCGTATCACGGCTGATGGTCACGTCACCAAAGTTACTGAGCGTGATCACCAACGGGATATACTCATCCGTCTGCGGATGACACACACTGCCGGCGAAGATGAGGTTGTTGCCGTCGACACGGTCGAAGACCAAACCCTCCAGTATGCCCGTAGCACGGTAGTCCTCATCAAGATAGTCGTAGAAATTGGCCTTGGTGAACGTATGGCTGAAAAACACACTGCCGTCCTGACGGATCACCTTCAACTGGATGCTGTTATCCACGAACTTCTGTCCCGTCTCGTCCTTCACCATCCTCAGGCTGTCGTCAGCCGCGCGTTGGATATCCACCTGATAGCTGCGGTCCAGCCACTGCACATCCGTCACCTGACTGTATTTCTGCATACTGATGGGTGCCTGGAGCTTCGGAGCCTCCGTCTTACGGACGATAATGTCATCCGTCTGTTTCTTTTGCTTACAACCCGTAAGCATCGTGGTTCCAAGGGCTACTGTTATCATGACGGCCAGCATACCGCGTCGCGTCAATTCTCGTTTGATCAGATTCTTCATTATAGTTGATTTATCGTTTATCGGATGCAAAAGTACGAAGAATATTTGAGATTATCAAATAAATTGCGTTTTTTTACGCCAAACTGCCACAATAAAGACACCCACAGCGGCCAGTATAATACTGCCGACGAAGAGTTTCGCATCAGTCAGGAATATGACTGGCGTTTTTGTCATCTGTATGTCGCCAAGTCCCAGCCAACAATAGAGTGCAAAGAACATGGCTGTCAGATTGTGTCCAGCATGGAGTACGATGCCATACCATATATTTCGCGACCAGATGAACACCAGGCCATATACCATTGCGCTGAAGAAGGCTCCTGGGAAGTTACGCACGTGCAGGAAGCCAAACAATAGGCCCATGATCACGCAGACCACTATCTGTGCCCGTCTGCTATGGAAAGGCGAAATGGCCATCTGCCTGAAGCACAGTTCTTCGAGCACAGGTGCCAGCAGCACGGCATGGATACTGGCCGTCAGGTCTTCGCGCAGTTCCTCTGCCGTGAAAGTCAGAGGTTCCATCTGCACAGTGTGAACGAGCGATGTAAGTCCATAGACGACATATCCCTCTGCGACAGACCACAAAGGAGCTATCAAGAACAGTCCGACGATGATTGGCCATTTCGGAATTGTCAGCGAGAACTGCCTGACAGATGCGAACATTTTCGGTTCAACGTGCTTCACGAGAAAAAACGTCAGGCCAATGCCAGCCACCGTGAGCAGCATTGACAGCAATTCTCCGCTCGCAGATGGGGCATCACCACTCATAGGCATTGCCGTCACAAAGATGATGGCAACGCCGTATGCCGCAGCGATGATCGGCATCAGGGGTTTAAGAAGGCTTGGAAGTCTATTCATTTTTCAAATTCAATTTGTCATCTTCTATGTCACTATATGGCTCGAACTCCAGCTCCAATTCAATCCATTGCGGCTGGTTCGTATTCTGTCCTCCGATTGGTGTTCCGTTTCCAGGGTTTGACACCCCCAGCCCCAACAGACGGATGGGATGCGAATGATACTCTACTGTTTTCATCAGTTGCTTGGCCAAAGGCAGTATGTCGTCCTTGGTGCGCAGGATGTGGTCGACGGTGATACTACGCGTGATTTGCTGGAAGTCTTCGAATTTAACCTTCAGTGTCAGTGTGCGTCCTTCGAAATCCGCTTTTTCAATACGGCGTATCAGTTCCAGGACGGTATGATACAGATGGATGGTGACGTCTGCATTCTTGCTGATATCCTTCTCGAAGGTCTGCTCGCAGCTCACTGACTTACGCTCCCATTCGGAGACCACAGGACGATTGTCAACGCCACGGGCAAAATCATAGAACACCTGTCCCATCTTGCCAAACTCCTGCGTCAAGTGTTGCAGCGAGCAACGGCGCAGGTCGGCACCTGTAAAGATACCCATATAATGCATCTTCTCTGCCGTCTTATGTCCCACACCCCATATCTTATCCACTTTCAGCTGTCCGATGAAGTCCAGCGCACGATCCGGATGAATCACCGTCAGCCCATCAGGTTTGCGCCAGTCGGAAGCGATCTTCGCCAAGAACTTGCAATAGCTGACACCTGCCGATGCCGTCAGTCCTGTCGTCTCACGGATGCGCTGCTTGATTTCACGGGCAATGTCGACAGCCATCTCGATACCTTTCTTATTCTCCGTCACGTCGAGAAAAGCCTCATCCATCGAGATAGGCTCAATCAGGTCGGTATAGTCATGGAAAATCTCATGCAACTCCGCCGAGACCGCCTTATAGCGCTGGAAGCGAGGTTCCACGATGATCAGCTGCGGACACAGCCGCTTAGCCACCTGAATGGACTGCGCCGAGTGTACACCGAATTTGCGTGCCTCGTAGCTGGCCGTCGAAACCACCCCACGTTCCGCATCGTGGCCAACAGCTATCGGCTTACCCTTCAGCTCCGGATTGTCGCGCTGCTCAACAGCTGCGAAAAACTGGTCCATGTCAACATGAATAATCTTCATCATGTCTGGAATGCCATCAACAGCATGCTTTCCTTTTTTCTTTTGTTATAATAGGTCAAAGAAGAATAACACGGCTGCGTATTTTACATTGATGCCACTGGCTGTGCCTATCCTCATATTGTTATTGTTTCGCACAGCACCATCGGAGCTAATAGTACCAAGCCGCATATTGTTATTGTCGCGTACTGTTCCGTCAGAACTGACAGTGCCCAAGCGCATGTTGTTCCGGTCTCTGATAGTACCATCTTTACCGATAGTGCCAACCTTCATGTTGTTATTATCCCTGATGGTGCCATCATCGAATATCTTGCCAAGCTTCATGTTATTGGCATTCCGCACTGTGCCGTCTGACTCTACTTTGCCAAGCAGCTTGTTGTTATTATCGCGGAAAGACTGGGCATTGCCAACGCTCCCCACGAACATCAACATCAATAATGTAATAATCACTTTGTACTTCATGTTGCAAATTTAATAAGAAATTCTGAAACTACCAAATTTAAAAGGGCAAACTTGAATCCTTTACTTCATTCTCCTCAATCAAAAGAATCTCGTCAATATGCACAATGTTCCTGACACCCTGTGTACTCAAAGCCATTTGGACAACTTTTTGGTCTGTTTTCGCGATTTGTCCAAAGATGTTGCGTTTGGCCATACAAGTTGAAGAAGAATCTGAGATTTTTCTTGGAATCTGCTGAAAAACACCCTACCTTTGCAGTGTCAAAAAGAAATAGACGACACAGATAAAAACAAAGTATAAACATTAAATTATTAAAGTTATGACAACAAAGAATTTCAATGCAAAGAAGATGCTCATGAGCACAGTTGCAGCAGTAGTTTTCTCATTCGTGTTCACCACCAATGCAAATGCACTTCCCTCAGAGAATACGCAAGGGCACAATCTTGAAGTCCGAGTCAAAGGGTGTGCTAATGCGGATAGCCAGAATAAGCAGGAAGAAGATTTTGATATTATATCCTTTATATCCCAAGTCCTCCATGAAATTTTTGGCGTACGAGTATAGTGACCTGCTTCTGTTAATAAGACAATAAACTAAGCGTCCTGGAAACTAATCCAGAACGCTTATTTCTTTTTTAGGAATGTAACATCGTGTTACGGTAAAAGAATGAATGCATTGAGAACTTTTCAATCACGAGATGTTCGGACAAGGCCATCCTTAGACGCGTAGATGAGGATGACCGTACGAAACATACGGTCATAACCATGGGGTAACGATTCGTGACGCCATCGGTCGCCAGCAAAACGTGACCACCATCAACGAGAGCGGCCTCTACTCCCTGATCCTCTCCTCGAGACTGGTCAGACTTCCATCATTCCAATAATTCCAATTCCAATTAGGAAAATAGGGGTGCCAACCCTCTTTATATATTACATAACTAATTGATATATAAGTAGTTATATATATAGTAAGCAGAATTGGGGTGTCAAAAATACAAACTGGAATTGGAATAACTGGAATACTTTGTCATCAGTAATTCGTCTAAATGGCTGATAACCAATGAAATACGACATAAACAAACCCTCTTTCCCTAAGATGCCAAGCCTTGGTAAAGGGACAGAATGTATCAAAATCCTGCTTTCACAGGCATCAAAAGACATACAAGATCCTATGATTTCGATGTTTTTCCCCTCACTTGGCGCATATGTCAGCGTTGTGGAATTTCAGTATCCTGACTTCAGTTGGAAGCATTAATGTGGCATAATGGCCATCATCGTAGACGATTTGACCTCGGACTTTAGCGGCACTAAAGTGGGACTTTAGTTAGGGTAAACTCCGACTTTAGTCTGTCTAAACTCCGAGGCCACCCGGACGGGTTCACCCTTGACATCCGGACGATGACAGAGCCGACGGAGGGCATCGCCGTGAGCTATGCCGCCACGCAGGACAGCCACTCGCGCGACCAGCTCGACTTTGTGGTTGAACATTCCTTGCAGCACGACGGCTATGTGGGCGGCTGGCTTAACACAGAGAACGGCCTTTACTATTTTGACAGTACCAAACTGTTTCCTGAGGACCAGCTGGAGGAAGCGCTCCAGTTCGGTAAGGAGAATGGCCAGACTTCTGTCTACATCCTGTCAACCGGTACAGACGTTTATATCAACTACGATTAACTTGCGCTCACAAGTAAGTAACTTTTCTTATTTACGCTTCTTCTGGAATTCCTGGCGGGCGCGGCGCATCTGCTCGAGGAAACGGTCGCTGGTGTGCATCCGGGCATAGGCGGCAGCGGCGGCCAGACGGCCGGCATCCACGTCGCTCTGCCAATGGGCACCGACGATGACGCGGCTCTCACCGTACATCATACCACGGGCCAGGATGGTGTCGGCACGCTCGGGATTGATCTCCGTCAGCAGCAGGGCAGATGCCCAGCCGAGGATGGTGTGGCCGGAGGGGTAAGAGAAGTTCCTGCGTAGCTCGGGTTCGAACTGGGGCGTCGCCGTGGGTTCCTGGAAGCGCACGAACGGGCGTTTGCGCTTATAGTAATACTTGGGGAATCCGCTGATGTTCTCGCAGGTGGCCTTCGCGTCGCGGAGCAGCTTCCAGATCTCGGGCGTGTTCTCCTCGGAGATGGTCAGGCCGAAAGGCTCGCTGAACTCCTGGGCGATGCACTCCAGACTATATACGGCATCGCGGATGGCAATGTCGGCCCGCTCCTTGTTCTGGCGCATCTGCTTGCCCCACATATACTGCATAATGCCGTAGGTGAAGGCCGCGCCCATAGTGTCGGGTGGGGCAGGGGCCCACTTCAGCATGTTGGGTAACTCTCTGAACGAGAAATAGGGTTCGGGTTTACTCTGTGCCTGTGCACACACGGCTGCCGTCATCAGCAGGGCCGTCATCACGTACTTCTTCATAAGATGTCTGCGTTTATGGGTGAATGAATTGATAACTGAGGGCAAAGTTACGAAAAGTTGCCGACTTTCCCAAATTGTTGTCTTCTTTTTTTATATTTTATTTGTTGTTTACAAAAAATCGTCGTATCTTTGCAGCTGAAAGACAATAGGACTATCAATTTAAAACAATAACAAGATGAAGAAAAGCGTATTGACAATGATGGCTGCGGGACTGCTATTGGCCTCCGTGGCACAGGCGCAGGAGGAGCCGAAGTTCACTGCCAAGCCGTCGGGACGTATCCTGATGGACGCGGCCTACATCAACGCCCAGCATCAGGAGGGCGACCTGAAGAGCGGCGTCGGCATCCCCGATATGCGCGTCGGCGTGGGATTCAGTTACGGCCAGTGGAAAGGTAAGATCGACATGGGCTATGCTTATGGCAAGGTGAATATGAAGGACGTGTGGGTGGAGTATGACTTCAATAAGGAGCACTTCATTCGCGGTGGTTACTTCATCCATCAGTACGGCTTCCAGAGCAGCACCAGCTCGTCGTTCAAGGAGACGATGGAGGAGCCGCAGAGCAACGCCGTGTTCAACAACGACCGTATGATCGGCGTGATGTATGAGTATTCGGCTCCGAAGTGGCTGGCGACGGCGAGTGTCGTGGTGGAGACGGACGCGATGAAGCAGACGACCGACGTGACGGGTAGCGAGGGCCTCGGCGCGATGACCAGACTGTTGTACCGTCCGAATGCGGAGCGCGGCAATATGTTCCAGGTGGGTGTGAGTGCCGGCATCGAGGGCCCCAGGTACAGCAGCACGGAGGAACTGAAGCACAAGCAGTTTACGCTGAATACCCGCTGGCCGACGCGTGTGGCGAAGGTGAATTCGCAGTCGGTGGTCATAGCCGATGCGAAGACGATGTATAAGTTCTCGCCCGAGGTGATGTACTCCCGTGGGCGCTTTGCCGTGATCGGCCAGTATTTCGTCAACTCGATCACCCGCGACAACAACCTGAAGACGTTTACCGGTCACGGCGGCTATGTGACGCTGCGTGGACTCGTGAAGGGTCGCGAGTATGCCCCGAATATGGGCGACGGCGGCATCGCCACACCCGATCCGGGCAATATGGAACTGTGTCTGCAGTATAACTACACGAACCTCCACGATGAGAGTGCGGGTGCCTTAGGCGGCAAGTTGCACGACTGGGCGCTCTGTTATAACTTCTATCCCAACAAGTATATGATCTGGCGTGTGCGTGCTTCATATACCAAGGTGTTCGACCGTGCCGGTTATGAGGATAACGGGGTGACGATACTGGAGACACGATTGCAGGTGAAATTCTGAGAAAATTAGAAAATTAAAAAATTATAGAATTAAAGAATTAAAAATTGAAATAATTATGAAAAAGATGATGATTTTGGCCGTGATGATGATGGCCGCAGTATGTGCTCAGGCACAGAGTGACAAGAGTCCCGTTAATGCGTATTTCACTACCGGTGAGATGCCTGATATGATCAAGTGGTGTCCGGCGCCCCCGGATACTACCAGCGCCCAGTTCGCCTACGACATCACCCAGTATTTCTGGGGTAAGAAGATGCGTCTGAACAAGGAGCGCGCCGACATTGCCATCCGCGATGCCGTGTACGGCCTCGACTGCATCATCCGGGAGTTCAGCGAGCCCTTCGGCTTGAAGATCTCGAAAGAGGAGACGCCTGAGATCTATAAGGTGTTGCGTGAGGGAACGGCTACGTGCGACAGCATCTGCACGCTGCCCAAGAGGTATTATATGCGTAAGCGCCCCTTTATGCGTTTCAATGAGCCGACGCTGTATCCTGCCGATGAGCCGAATCTGAAGAAGAACGGCAGCTTCCCCTCTGGTCACACGCTGTTGGGCTGGAGCTCGGCCCTGTTGCTCTCGGAGATTAATCCCGACCGTGCCGACACCCTCCTGGCCCGTGGTCTGATGTATGGTGAGAGCCGCGTGATCGTGGGAGCCCATTGGCAGAGCGACGTGGATGCCGCCCGTCTGGCTGCAGCTGCTGCCTATGCCAGGCTGCACACCTCGGAGCGGTTCTTAGAGCAGATGCGACTGGCCCGTGAGGAGTTCCGCGTGAAGACCGGTCTGGCCACCATCATCGAGATGAAGGCCTGGCAGAAGGAACAGAAGAAGCGTGCCAAGGCTGCCGCGAAAGCTGCCAAGGCTGCTGCAAGATAAAACAAAGAGTCCGTGGGTCGATGGCCCACGGACTTGTTTCTTATTTCTTTCCGTTGATTGTATAGTCGAGTGCTGCGCCGATGGCCGTGCAGTACTGGGAGTGCTTTGGTACGTGGAAACGGATGTCATAGAGTTTCTCAAGCCCTGGGAACACTTCCTTGCATTGCGGCAGGAGGGAGAGGTTGCCGATAAGCACGAAGTCGCGGATGTCGCTGCCTAAGGAGGCGAGCCAGGCGGCAGAACCGATGCTCTGGAGCACCATCTTGATCAGTCCGGCGGCGATGTCTTCCTTCGAGGCGTCGCTCTGCGCTTTGGCAAAGTTGGAGGCCGTCGTGTCCATAGGCAGTCCGGGCAGGGGATGGGCGCTGATGTCGCCGATGACCAGGTCGATGTTGCGCACGTTGCCCTGTTTGGCCATCGCCACCACCTGCGTGATGTCGCTGGTGTTGAGCATGATGCGGGCGAGTCCGGCCAGCGTGCCTCCGCCGACGCCGATACCGCCGATATGCTTCATCTCATCGCCGTTGCAGCGGATGAAGGTTGTTCCTGTGCCCATCGAGACGACGATGGCGTGGTCGAGCTTCGACTCGAACTTCGCACCGAGACCGTCGGCCACGAACTCCTCAGACTTGGCGGTGGGCAGTCCGTAGATGGGGGTGTCGATATAGGCTGCACCTACGCCGGTGAGCATCACCTGCTCCACATCCTTCAGGTCGATGTCGTTGTCGTGCAGGTATTTGCCGAAAGCGCCATAGAGGGAGGTGATAGGGTCTGCTGCCGTGATGCTGATGGGGGCTGTGACCTTACCGTTCTTAATGCCAACAATCTTTGTGGTTGAGATACCCACGTCAATACCAATTACTATTGCCATAATGTTTAATGATGAATGTTCAATGTTCAATCAAAAAAGAAACCCGGCCGCCATCACGCGAAACCGGGCTAATGAAAGGAGGAGTGGTAC
>JAEEGI010025706.1_pt1 | contig 11388 bp, 6 predicted proteins | sample 8958751 | NCBI WGS metagenome assembly JAEEGI01 (sample SAMN16246545, study PRJNA631951) | gut metagenome | biome: gut microbiome; feature: rumen; material: KS-attached | host: Bos | place: Iran: Karaj | collected 2018-10 | reverse complement strand
ATTTTCTTTTTTTATTTCTTCATATTCTTTTTCTTTTAATTTTAAATTTTCTACTTCTAATAATATTTTTTCATATTTTGTTTTATATTCTTTTAACGATATATTTTCTTTAAATAAATCATCATATTCATTTCTTAATTTTTGTATTGTTTCTTTTTCTTTTTCATTTTTTTGATTTTTTAATTTTTGAATTTTATTATTTTCATTAATTAAATTTTGATATTCATCTTTAATTTTCTTTAATCCTTGATTTTCCAAAAGTAAATTAGAATAATTTTTTTGTAATTCATAATATTTATTTTTGTCTATTAAATTATTATTTGATAAATTATTATCAGTTAAACATTTATTTTCATTTGATTTATTTTCTTCTTTATATAAATCATATTCTTCTTTTAATTTTTTATATTTTTGTTTTTCTTCATTAACTAATAACATTATATCTTCATTACTCAAATTGATTAAATCACTTTTTTTTTTTAAATTTTCTTTTTCTAATTTTTTAATTTTTTCTACTTTACTTTCTAATTGAGAATTTAATTTTTCAATTTCTTTTTTTAAATTAATAATAACTTCATTAGAATCATTTCCAATTTCTTGTTTTAAATTTTTTACAGAAATTTTTAAATTAATATTTTCTTTAATAAATTTATTTAATTCACTTTTAATCATTTCATTTTCTTTAGATAATATTTCTTCTTCTTCTTTATTCTTTAAATCATTTTTATAATTAAATCTTAATTGTTCATAATTATTTTCTAAATTCTTTTTTTCTTCTTTTAAATCTTCATATAAAATTTTAGTTTCATTTAATTTTTTTTCTAAATTTTTAACTTTATCTTCTAATCTTCCTCTTTCTCTTTCATTATCACTTAAATTAATTTCATTTTGTTTATTTATACTTTCTAAATTTCTCATTTTTTCATTTTGAATATTTAAATCACTTTTTAATTGATTAATTAAATTTTTATAATAATTTTCTATCCCAAAATTAGATAAATTTGAATATTCTGTTTTAATATCATCTCTGCTTTCTCTTTGAGAAGATACAATTAAACTATAATTTGAACTTTTTCTTTCTAAGTTTGAAAAAGGAGATCTGTTTAATTGTTTTTCTTTTGATATACTTTTACTGTTATTTTGAAATTTATTTATTGTTGCTCTTGCTTTTTTTATTAAATCTTCATATCTATTTATATCATTATTTAAAAATGAAGTATTTGATTGAATGCTTTTATGAAGTTTTATTGTTGTATATGTTCTTAATGCTGATTTAGAATTAGGAACGGAATTCATTTAAATTTTGATTTAAAATTTAATTTTTTTTGAAAATGAAAAAAAATATTTTAGTGTTAATTTTTATATTTTATTTTTTTACAACATTGATATTGATGTTTGTATTATTTTTTTCAAAAATGAAATTGTTTCATTATTTAAAACAATCAATAATAATGTTATTTATTTACAATTAAAAATATATCTTTTTCTTGATTTAACAATTTTATTATTGTTTTATTGGAAAAAAGATTATAATAAGATATAGTAAAAAATATTACATTTTTCGTTATTTAAATTTCTAAATAAAAATAAAAACAAAAAATCAAAAATCGAAAATTCTTATAATTTTAATAAATAACTTTAAAAATTAAACTCTTCTTAAATATTTTTTTTAAAATTTAACTTAGACTAATTTGATTAATAACACAAGCCCCTCCAGCACATATAACATCTTTATCTTCATTAGTAAATGAAACAGCATTAATTTGGTCTCCATCAACATTAATGAAATATTTGAATCTACTTTTTTTTTCTAAATTCCAAACCATAACGGCACCATCTAAACTTCCAGAAACAATAAAATTTGAATCACTTGACCAATCTAAATCAAAAATTTTAGCAGAATGAAAACCAAATCTATCACAAACTATTTCTTTAGTTTTAGCATCATATACTAAAATAGTTCTTTGATTATCTCCTGAAGCTATATATTTATTATCTGGTGATAATTTCATTATTGAATATTCACCAAAGTGAATTTCTTTATTTGATTTTTCATTTAAATCATAATCTAATATATGTAATTTACCTTTTTTATCTCCTATTAATATTTCTTTTTCTTCTTCATTTACTGTCATTGTCATTCCTTCATAATTTTTTAATTTATTTTTTTTTTCTACTTTACCATCATTAATTATACATATTGTATCATAGAAAAGAACATATATAATATTATCATCTGTTTTACTTGGATATACTGTTTTTGGATCTTCTGAAATATCTTTTAATTCGAATTTAACTTCTAAATTATTCATATTATAAGAAGTAATTATTCCATTTCCATATGAAGCATATAATATATCTTCTTTATTTGATAATGATAATGAAGAAACTTTCCTATTTAAATCTGGTTTTAAAATTTGTCTTTGAGTTCCATTTTCATTAAATAAGACTATTTTTCCAGTAAAATCACCTGAAATAATTTCTTTATTTACTTTACTATAAATCATTTTATTAATAGAATCTTGATGACCTAATATAACTTGATCAGGTAATTTATTATCAGATAAATTATCACATTTCCAAACATTAATATTTCCATTTAAAGTAACTGCAACAATAACTTTTCCATTAGTAACAACACCACACATCATATTTGGAACTCCTAATTTTTGTTCAGGAACTAAAGTATATAAAACTTTTTTTTCACTTAAACTCCAAATTTTAACAGTTTTATCTAATGAAGCAGTTATTAATTTATCATCATCTAAAAAACAAGATGATATTATTGTCATTTTATGTCCATTTTCAATTTTGGTTGAATCAAATTCATCAATAACTTCAGCATTATCAGTATTATATGTTATTATTTTTTTATCAAAACCAGTAGAAATCCATTTTTCACCATTTGGACTTAATGAAATAGAAGCAATGAAATTATCATGTTTTTTTACCATTTGAGTTTGTTTAAATGGTACTCCAACATATAAATTAACAAACATATCTTCTCCACCTAATAATACTTTGAAAGGTCTTTTCTTATTAAATTTCCCTGAAAGAACACTTCTAGAATTATTGAAAAATTCACCACATTCAGTTTTCATATCCCAATTAATACACTTTGCAAAAATTCCACTTCCTTGACCATAAATAAGTAATTTATCACCATCAGGTGAAAATTCCAATCCATTGATTTTTCCACTGAAAACATCTTCTATTTTTTTAGAATCAGTACAGTCATCGATGTACCAGATGTAGATTATCCCCTTTTCATCAGCTGAGGCTGCTAACTTGTTCATAGGGTGGAAGGCGACTGCAGTGACCATGTTTGAATGCTTTGTGAAGGCTTTGGCACATGACAAGTCATCCAAGCTTCTAAGGATTACTGTCTTTTTTATCGAGTACATTAACCATTTACCATCTGGAGATGAAATGAAGGGAGAGGCAAAGGAACGTGTTGTTTTGGGATTTGGGGAGTATACTTTTGAAGGAGTGAAGGAGGGGTTCATTTTTTTAAATGATATTTTTTTTTTTTTTTCGGTTTTTTTTTATTTTTTTCTTTGATTAATAAGTTTTTATTTTATTTTGTTGTTTATTATTTTCTATTATTTAATTTTTTAATTATTATTTAGATGATTAGAATTTTTAAATATTTAATTTTTAAAATTATTATTTATTAATTTAAAAATCCAAAAATAATTAATAATCTAAAAAAAAATAATTATTTTCCTTGCAGGAAAATCATTCTTAATATAAAACACATATGAATTTAAAAAAAAACAAATAAAAAAACAAAGAAAAAATGGGATTCTTTCTTTCAAAGCTATGGACAAAACTTTTAGGAAAGCGTGACGTTCGTATTTTAATGGTAGGATTAGATGCAGCAGGAAAGACAACAATTCTCTACCAATTAAAAATGGGTGAGACAGTTAAGACAATTCCAACAATAGGATTTAACGTAGAAACCTTAGATTACAAAGGATTAAACTTTACAGTATGGGATGTAGGTGGACAAGATAAAATAAGAGTATTATGGAAACATTATTATCAAAATACAGATGGATTAATTTTTGTTGTTGATTCTAATGATAGAGATAGAATTGAAGATGCTGCTGAAGAATTAAAAAAAATGTTAGCTGAAGAAGAATTAAAAGATTGTGCTGTTTTAGTAATGGCTAATAAACAAGATTTAAATGGTGCTTTAAGTCCTAACGATGTCACTGATAAAATGGGAATGGGACAATTAAAAGGAAGATCTTGGCTTGTTCAAGGTACTTCTGCTACTACTGGACAAGGATTGAAAGAAGGATTAGATTGGATGGCTGGAGTTTTACTTAAGAAAAAATAATATTTATTCTATTGTTTGATATTTGTTATATATTTTTTTAATTAGTTTATTCACTTGAATTTAAATTTTTTTAAAATTGTTTTTTATTTTTTTGGAAATTTTATATTATATTAATTATTATATTATAATTACAAGGGTTTATTATATTGTTTTTTGAAAAATTAAGATTGAATAATCACATGTTACAATTATAAATTTAGTGTTTCCTTTTATATAATATGGAAAATCCATATTAAATAATCCTTTTTTTCTCATTGTTTCATCAATATCATCTTTTAAAGATAAATTTATAGATAAAACAATAATAAATTCTTGATTATTATTAAAATATCCTTCAACTAAATTATCTTTATCATCTAATAATAAAAGATTTAATAGTTGATTATCATCAAAATAAAAATCAATGGAATTAATTTCATTATTATAATTAAATGAATTAATCACATTAAAAGTATTTTTATCTCTAATTTCAATAATATTATAATTTCTAACCAATAAAATTGAATTTTCTCTAATTAATTTAACAAAAGAAATGTGACCCTCATTTTTATTTATAATAAAATTATTTTCGACTTTTTCATTTTTAACATTAAATAAACTTAATTGTCTTTTTTCTTTATCTAAATATTCTAAATAAACAAATAAATTAAATTTAAAATCAAAAGGAACAATATAATTACTTAAATTAATAATTCCATTTTTTTCTTCAATTAAATTGTCTTGAATAATTTTAAGAGTAAAATCACAATCATAACATTCAATAGGTTCTTCATTTTCAAATTCATTTAAAAAAAGAATTAATAATTTATTTTCATCTAATAAAGTAAAACAATCATCACATTTTTGGTTATGAATTTCTTCATGTTCATAACATTTAAAATAACAAAATTTCTCTTCTTCATTATTGTTATATTTAAAAATAAATTTATCTCCTATAGAAATATAAAAATATTTTAAATCTGAAGAAAAAGAAGTTCCAGTTATTTGCTCATCACTTCTTTCTGATAATGTTACTAAAATTTTGGAATCTATATTATAATAACCATATCTTCCCATCATTGTTCCATATATTATTTTTTTTGAATTTAAATTTATTGAATTTATTGGATCGGCATATGTTAAAATTATTGTGTCATAAAGTTGTAAATTTAAATTTGTTTTTTGGGAATATTCCATTGTTTTTTTTTTAGTTTTTTTTATATTTGAAATTTAAAATTATGCTTTTTATTTTTATTATTATTTCAAAATTTTAAGGATTTTAATATTAAATATTTTATTTTGGATATAGTAATATACCTAATAAACAAAAGTTGAAATTAAAAAATATTAAGTTCAGTTACATTTTCACAAATAGGATCTTCATTAGATGTACAATTCATTAAATCCTTAATTCCTCTTTTAATTGTTTGATTTTTTGTATTTTTATCTAAATCACAAAAATTTAAAGTAATTATTTCACAATAAATAAAAGAACCAATTAAAGAAAATATTGTTGAAATATATGATTCAATATTCCAAATGTTTTTAACTATTCCATTAAAAATATCAAGAAAAAAAAAACTGAATATATCTCCTATAACATTAAAACATGGTCTTGCTTCAGATATTTTTAATCTACATATATTATAAATTAAAGTTAAAATACAATAAAGAAATAATATTAATATTGTTTTAAAAGTTCCTTCCTTATTGTCAATGTGTATTAAAAAAGAATTATCATTTTTAAAAATAAAAACAGAAAAAAATCTATAAATTATAGTTAAAATTATTCCAAAAATTCCTTCATAAAAACATAATTTATAAATACTAATGAAATATTCAAAGTTTAATTTCTTTTCTATTGTATATAATATTGATTCAATATATTGATATTCTAAGGTAATAATAAAAAATAATAGAAAAGAAAGAAAATCTAATTGATTTACATTTCTTATTAAACTATATATTATTACAACAATTAAGGAAATAATAATTATAATTAATCCAATTATATTATGAATATAAGTTTGAATATTTAAAATATATATTTCATTATATGTAACAAAAAGACATAAAAATATTTTATTTAAATTATCAAAATTATCAGAAAATTTTAATATACTGTAAGAATAATATTCATAATAGTTGAAAGAACCACAAAAATCACAAAAAGAACAAAAAAAAATTAAAAATGGAATATAAATTTTTTTTAAAAATCTTTTCAAACAACTTTTTTTACCACTATTTTTTTTTTGGAAAACAATTGTTTTGACCCTACCTCTTCCCTTTGATTTAAATTTTAATATTATCCAAAGAAAAAATGATAAACTTTCTCCTAAAAACATAATAAAAAGAGAAAAAATTTGATTTATAAATAATTCAGAATAATAAATTCTAATAATTCTTCTTAGAAGAAAAGATAACGCTCTTATAAAGAAATAAATAAATATTTTATCAAAATAAAAATTCAAGAAAAAGCCCATTATTAAATTAAAAAAAAATTAAATTTTAATGTTAGACTATATAATTAATATTTTCTAATAAAAAATCTAAATAAATTTAATTTTAAATGTGAATAAACTAATAAATGTGAAATAACAACCTAAAAATATATAACAAAAAAAGGATGATAAAAATCCCAATAAAAAAAAATATAAATGAAATAATTTACAATAAATCAGAATTAACACCTTGAGTACTTCTATCTCCGTTAATATCACTAATAGTTTGTCTGGTAGAAGAATATCTATTATCAATTTCACTAATTCTAATTTCATCTTTACTTTTCCCTTTCTTATTATTTAAATAATCTTTAACTTCATTAGGTAATCTTTCATATAATGCATTTCTACAAACTTTCATAACAATCATAGAACCAATAAAATATGTTATGGCAGCAGCAAATAAAACCCAACATCCACTTTGTAAATATGCTTTTACTTCAAAACATGTATTATGACCATCTAAAATTTCAGTAAAATATTTTTGTATAAATGGATTTATAAAATCACATTTATCACCTACTATAAATTGAGTAAATTGTCCTATTTCTACAACAGCAGCAATTATTGATATAACAAAAACATCTAAACAACTCCAAGCATTTAAAATTTCACTAATAGAATAAATGAGTTTTTGTGTTTTTCTTGAAAAAGGAATTGACCATAAAAAGATAACAACAATTAAGTGAGTTATAGGTAAAACAAAAATAGTAAGAAAATAGATAACTTGAGTAAATCTAATAGTAAAATTATTAGGAAATTCATAAGATTCAGGAATACTTAAACCTAAATCTAAAACAGAATATTCTCTATGAGGAGATATATCTAATAAACCTAAAGCATAACCAGCTAAACCATGGAAATTAAAAGAAAAAGAAATTAATCTAGAACCTAAAATAACTAAAGTTAAAGTTCCCAATAATATTATAGTAATGAAAAATTGGAATAAACCTTTCCCAATTAATTTATTATCTGCAAATGATAAAAGTGATTTATATGATTCTGCTTCTTTTCCTTTATTTTGGTTTGGATGTTCATCTAATCCTCTATGTAAATGAGTGATTATATGTGAAAGACCTAATGACATACAAGTTCCAGTTAATAAAGTTAAAAAACCAGTTGCTGCCCAAACATAAACATCAATTAAAACATTTTTATTTATTAATTCACCAATAATTGGAAATTTAACATCAAATTGAAATGCAACTAACATTAATATCATTACATAAGAATCAAGTATACTCCATTTACCAGTAGCATCTAAAAACATTAATACACTTTCTCTTTTTTCTTTCTTTAATAATGATGATGGAGTTACAAAAACAAATAACATCATTATTAATTTTACATATGGCCAAATTCCAGAAAAAAAAGCAATTAATATTGAAAGAGGATACACTCCTGCTTTCCACATATCTGTTACACTATTAATTAAACCAAAATCAAATAAAGAAGGAACTTTAACTTTTCTTCCTACTGTTAATAATACATATACTGATGCTCCTGTTGATGAATTTGAACAAATAAACATTGATATATTTAATAAGATTAATAAAGGAATTGATATTCTCCAAAATTTATTTATATTTGGATTAAGGAATAATGATGCTCCTTCTGGATCTGATCTTGCATATTCTTTTAACCAATTATTACATATACATTCACATATATATTTTGGATTTAAATTTATTTGGTTTTCATTATTTTCTTTATTTTGATTGTTGTTTTTTTCACTTTCAGGATTAATATCTAATAAAGGTTCTTTTTTTTTATTTGATGAATGTAAAATATATGGGAAAAATATTATAAGAGTAAATAACACTAAAGCTCCTGATACAGCACTTATTGTCATTGGAACATTTAATTCTCCATCATCAGGATCCAATAAATTAGAATCACAAGAAGTTCTATATAAAAAGTCATTTAAATATGAATTAGCAAGATCAATTAAAGTACTATTAATAATAGCATTTAAAAAAGCAGGAATTTTAGTTTTATAACTATCAACAAATAAGGCAATTAAATCATCTAATATTTTATCAACATCTTCTTCTAAATCACCATGTCCAGCTTGAATTCTAATATAATCAAAAGATTCATTTAAACTTAATAAAGTTATTCCTGTACCATTAGAATCAAATAAATCAATAATACAATCTAAATTTAAACATTGTTTATTTGAATAAGAACCAGCTTTTCCTTTAATAGAAGGAACTTGTAATTGAGCCCATAATTTATTTTCTACTAATTTAGTTACTAAATCTGCTTCTTCATATAATATAGCATCACTAGTTACAACTCCACTTTTTTTTTCTAAAGTGACTTTAACTGAAAAAGTTAAATTTATACCAAGAGATTTTAAATAAGTATATGAATCAAGATAAACAGGACTAGTATCATTAGGAATTAAAGCTTGAAAATCACCCCAAGTATTTAAATCTGTTATATTTAAATCTAAAAGTCCTAATTCAAGATTACCTAAAGATTTATTATTAGAATCACTAATATTAAAATCAAATAATATACTTTCATTATAAAATTCATGTAAATGTAAAATTCCAGTATTATTAGAAATTATAGAAAATAAATGATTAAAACTTAATGGTCCACTTGCTCCAGTAAAATGATCTAAAAGAAATCTAATAGTATCAATTACAGAACTTTTTCTTAAATCAATAGGAAAATCAATGGTAATATTTAAAGGAATAGGTTCAGCACCATTTAAAATTAAATCATTTGCCATTCCAAATAATTCAGTAAATTTAGGGTCAATCGAATCACTAATTGAATCTTGAATATAATCCATGAGATATGTAATTAAAATATTTTTAATAAAATCTTGAAATAAATTTATTATTCTTCCAATAGCACCAGAACCATTAATATTTATTTTTAAATCATCTTTATCAACAATTATTTTTAAACCAGAAGTATCAACTTCTTGAACAAGACCAGTAGTATCATTTTTAATTAGTTTAAAAGGAAAAATAAAATTAACTTTTGTTGCATTAATTTCCATTGTTCCATTACTTTGAACAAGACCATCTTTTATATTAAAATTCCCAAAAACATGAAAACCAATATCACTTATATTTAATGATACTCCTGATTTTTCAGTATCATTATATATTGTTTCTGATTCTAATCCTCCTAATAATATTGAATCAATTGTTAAATTGGATATTGTTATATTTCCTATTATATCTATTTTAAATGATACTGTTGGTACGTTTATTACTAATTTTTTTAACCAGTTTCTAAGACCTCTGTCTTCTTTTATTATTTTTTTTCTTGATTCTAATAATTTTTCATTTGTTCGAGGAAGGATTATTAAAAGGGAAAAGAAAAGAAATTTAATAAGTTTCATTTTTTTTAATATAGGATATTTTTTTTAATGGGATTATATTTTTTCAAAGTTTTATTTTTTTTTAATATTCTTTTAAATTTTTTTTTATAATTATTTTTTTTGGATTGAGGTTTTGTGAAGGTGTTTAATGTTTTAATTTTTTTATTAATTTAAAAATGAATGAAGTAATTTTTTTGTTAAATTATTAAATTGGTTTTTAAATATTCTTTTTGGATTTAAGATTTTAAATAATTTCATTTTAAACTTTTATAATTCTCTAATAATTTTTTCATTAATTTTTCAAAAATTTAAAAATCGTTCCTTAATTTTAAAAAGTGTAATTTACTCCTTATTTATAGAATAATTCTGTTCAAATAAGTAATAAAGAATAAAAAATTTGTTTTGAAATTTAAAAAATAATTTATTGTCTTTTTATATATCTTCTCAATTTAAATAAAAAAACAATAAAATGATTATCCTCATATCCTTTTATATATTTAAAAAAGAAAATTAACATTTTTTAAAAATAATATAATATTAACTTATTACTTAATATATATTGTTTTCTTTTTTCATAATAAAAAGTAAATACTTCTTAAATAAATATTTTAAATAAAACATTATTTTTCTTTTTAATAATAACATTAAATTTATATTTTGATAACATTTTTCAATTTTGTTATGTTTATCAATAATATATTAATAATTATTATATTTAAATTAATTTACCAAATAAAAAAATCAAAGAAATATATTTAAATAATAAATATTCCTCAATTGAATTTCTTATAATAAATAAATAAAATTATATTTCTTAATTTCTATATGAAATAAACAAAAGAAATTTACATCTACCCATAAAAGAATTTATAAATATTTCTTTTCGAGTAACATAAAATTCTTTTTCTTCATTTATGTAATTTTTATTATTTTTCATACTTTATTATCTCACCTTCCATTTTTTTCATATCTCTTTTATTTCGTATTTCAATATCAAAATATTTTGAAAAAATATTATTTTTAGGAGAAAAAGTGATTTTGATAATTCACTTTTATTTTTTTTTATTATTCGGTTTCATTGATAATGAATTTCTTTCGAATTAATTTTCTTTTTCAAATAAAACACTATATGATATTGAAATTGTGTTGTTATTTTTTTCTTCTCTACATCTCATTCTCTGAATAATTATATGAAACATTTATTTTGTATATAATAT
>JAEEGI010025698.1_pt1 | contig 11391 bp, 10 predicted proteins | sample 8958751 | NCBI WGS metagenome assembly JAEEGI01 (sample SAMN16246545, study PRJNA631951) | gut metagenome | biome: gut microbiome; feature: rumen; material: KS-attached | host: Bos | place: Iran: Karaj | collected 2018-10 | reverse complement strand
GGGCTTCACGATCATGGAAAGCTTTATGGACAAGCTGCGCGTGCGCTCCGAGCCCGGAAAGGGGACCACGGTCGTGATGCAGCGGGCGATCCGTCTGCGCGTCGGCAGACGATGAGCGAAGATATCTACGGAGATATCCGGCTGGCTCAGCGTGGCGACAGAAAAAAGGCGGGGGAGATCATCGCGGAAAATTCCGGCCTGATCTGGAGCGTCGTACGTCGCTTCACGGGACGCGGAGTCGACGCGGACGATCTCTATCAACTCGGCTGCGTGGGGCTGCTAAAGGCGATCGACGGGTTTGACGAGAGCTTCGGGACGCGTTTCTCAACGTATGCCGTGCCGAAGATCTCCGGCGAGATCAGACGGTTTCTGCGCGACGACGGAGCGGTCAAGGTCAGCCGCGGCGTCAAAGAGCAGGCAGCGCAGATCCGCGCGGCGCGAGGACTCCTGGAACAGCGCATCGGAAGGGAGCCGACGCTTTCCGAGCTCGCCCGCGAGACCGGGATCAGCGTCGAGGATATCGTCTTCGCCGAGACCGCGACAGGGCCCGCCGAAAGTCTGCAGCGAGAGAGCGGAGAAGACGGCTTCAGCCTTGAGCTGATCCTCGGCGATTACGGAGCCGAAGAAAAAATGCTCGAACATGTCGCTCTGCGAAGCGCCGTCGAAAAGCTTCCGGAGCGGGAGCGGCAGGTGATCGCGCTTCGTTTCTTTCACGGCATGACGCAGCAAAACTGTGCTCGCGTACTGCATGTATCGCAGGTCCAGATCTCGCGTCTTGAAAGAAGGGCGATCGAAGAGCTGCGTGATATGCTTGAGGAATAAAACGGCGGAAGGGAAAAGCCTTCCGCCGCTTTTCATGCTTGTTTATATGTCTTTTCTGTGATAAAATCGCTGACATGGACGACTTCAAAAAGAGATTTGTCGAGGCACGCCGAAACGTCGTGCGCTCTGACTTTGCACAACTCAATAACAGACAGCTGGAGGCCGTTCTTGCCACGGAAGGCCCTCTGCTTATCTTGGCCGGCGCCGGAAGCGGCAAGACGACGGTCCTGATCAACCGCGTCGCCAATCTGCTTAAGTACGGCTGCGCTTCGGACAGCGACCGTCTTCCCGCGGGAGCGGACGAGACGATGCTTCAGACGCTGCTGCAAGGCGGCGAGGCGGCGCAGGAGATCGCCGCGCTCGACCCCGTCGCGCCCTGGCGCATCCTTGCCATCACCTTCACCAACAAGGCGGCGGGCGAGCTTAAAGACCGTCTTGGGCGTATGCTGGGCGAAAAGGCCGATGACGTCTGGGCCTGCACCTTTCACTCCGCCTGCGTTCGCATGCTGCGCCGTGACGCGGAAAAGCTGGGCTTTCCGTCGAACTTTACGATCTACGACACGGCCGACAGCCAGAGCCTTGCCAAAAAGATCATCAAAGAACTGGACCTTGATGAGAAGAGCTTTCCCTTCAAATCCGTTCTCGGTGAGATCAGCCGCGCCAAGGACGCGGGGATCGGCGCGGCAGAGTATCTCAAGCAGGCGCAGCAGACCGGTGATTTTCGCCGTATCCGCATAGGCCAGATCTACGTCGAGTACATGCGCCGCATGTTTTCCGCCGGCGCGATGGATTTTGACGATCTGCTCTTTTTCACCGTCAAGCTGCTGCAGGAGGATGAAGAGGTAAGGCTGTACTGGCAGCGTCGCTTCCAGTATGTCCTGATCGATGAATACCAGGATACCAACCATCTGCAGTTTCTTTTTGCCGCGCTCGTATCCGGCGGTTGGGGAAATATCTGCGTCGTGGGTGACGACGACCAGAGCATCTATAAATTCCGCGGCGCGACGATCGAGAACATCCTCTCCTTTGAGGATCAGTTCAAAAACTGCCGTGTGATCCGTCTCGAACAAAACTACCGCAGCACCGGTCAGATCCTGGACGCGGCCAACGCCGTGATCCGGAACAACAAGGGCCGCAAGGGCAAGGAGCTGTGGACGGACAGCGACAGGGGAGAGCCGATCGAGCTTTACGTTGCCGAAAATGAAAACGACGAGGCGCAATACGTCGCCTCGAAGATCATGGGCGCTTACGGCCGCGGCGCGAATTGGCGCGATCATGCGATACTCTACCGTATGAACGCCCAGTCGAACCAGTTGGAATACGCCTTCAAGCGCAACGGAATCCCTTATCGCATCATCGGCGGCACGCGCTTCTTCGACCGTGCCGAGATCAAGGATATGCTGGCGTATCTGTGTGTGATCGCCGTTCCGGGCGATGATCTGCGCCTTGCTCGTATCGTGAACAATCCGCCGCGCGGCATAGGCGCGAAAAGCGTGGAGACCGCCATGGACCTGGCACGGATGAACGGCACGACTCTATTTGACATCCTCGACCGTGCCGACAGTTTTCCCGAATTGAGCCGCAGCGCTCCCAGAATGCGCGAGTTCACGGCCATAATCAAGTCTCTGCGCACCTTCTCGGAAAACAATACGCCGGATCTTCTTCTCGAGGAGCTTTGGGAAAAAAGCGGATATCTTCGCATGCTCGAGGAGAAAAATACCGTCGAGGACACGACGCGCGCGGAGAACGTGCGGGAGCTGAAAACAAGTATCCTCACCTATATGCGCGAATCGGGAGACAAAACGCTCGCGGGCTATCTCGCTGACGTTGCGCTCTACACGGATCTCGACAACTACGACAGAGACGCCGACTGCGTCGTGATGATGACGATCCACAGTGCAAAGGGCTTGGAGTTCGACACGGTCTTTCTTGTCGGCATGGAGGAGACGATCTTCCCCGGCCTGCGTGCCATCGGAGAGGAAGAAGAGATGGAGGAGGAACGCCGTCTCTGCTATGTGGCCATCACGCGCGCCAAAAGGAAACTCTATCTTGTAAGCGCGCGCCAGCGCATGCTCTTCGGACGGACGAACGCAAACCGCGTTTCACGTTTCGTCGATGAGATCCCGCCGGAGCTGATCGACCACAAAAACATCCCCAAGGGCTACGCCTATCACGATCGCCGTCAGCAGCTCGGCTTTGAGATACCGCACAGCTACGCGGCACAACAGAATCCTTACCCTGTCCGTCCTTCGGCGGGAAAAACAGCCGCAAAAGAGAGCGTCAGCTTCCGTACGGGCGATCTTGTCAGGCACAAGGTTTTCGGAGCGGGCAAGATCATAAAAATGACTCCCATGGGCGGCGATTTCCTCATCGAAGTGGCTTTTGAAAAGCTCGGCACGAAAAAGCTGATGCTTCGAGCCGCCGCCCGGCACATGGATAAAACCGACAACTAGTTTTTGTTTTGCCCCGCAAAAAGCGGGGCAAAACCTTGTTGTGGAAGCGTTTGCTTTTAACAGAAAACTATGGTAAAATAATAAATTAGTTTGAAAAACCGTAAGGAAGAATCACATGTCACAAACTCAGGAACAGATCAAGCGCAGACGGACCTTTGCGATCATCTCGCATCCGGACGCCGGTAAAACAACGCTTACCGAAAAGCTGCTGCTCTACGGCGGAGCGATCCAGCTGGCCGGCTCGGTCAAGGGCAAGGCCACGGCAAGACACGCCGTCTCCGACTGGATGGAGCTTGAAAAGCAGAGGGGAATTTCAATCACCTCCTCCGTCATGCAGTTTGAATACGAGGGTTATTGCATCAATATCCTCGACACGCCCGGTCACCAGGACTTTTCCGAAGATACCTACCGCACGCTCATGGCCGCAGATTCTGCCGTCATGGTCATCGATGCGGCCAAGGGCATCGAGCCGCAGACACGAAAGCTTTTCAAGATCTGCGCGATGCGGCATATCCCGATCTTTACCTTTATCAACAAGCTTGACCGTGAGGCGCGCAGCCCCTATGACCTGATGGAGGAGCTTGAAAACGAGTTCGGCATCGGCACCTATCCGATGAACTGGCCCATCGGCTGCGGACAGGATTTCAAGGGCGTATACGACCGTGAAAAACGCGAGATCCTTGCCTTCACCGAGTTTCACCGCGGTCAAAACCGCATCAAGGCCGTGGAATGCACGCTCGAGGACACCGACAAGCTTGACGAGCTGATCGGGCCGAAGCTCCGCGCCGTTCTGACTGACGACATCGAACTGCTGGATGGGGCGGGTTATGACTTTGATATCGACGAGGTTCGCGCCGGCCGACTCAGTCCCGTCTTTTTCGGCTCCGCGCTCAACAACTTCGGCGTCGAGCCTTTTCTCGAAAGCTTTCTTCGCATGACGATGCCGCCGCTGCCGCGCATGTCCGGCGACGAGATCCTCGATCCCTTTGACGAGCGTTTTTCTGCCTTCATCTTCAAGATCCAGGCAAACATGAACAAGGCACACCGCGACAGGATCGCCTTCATGCGTATCTGCTCCGGAAAATTCGAGCGCGAGAGGGAATACTTCCACGTTCAGGGCGGAAAGACGCTGCGTCTGGCCCAGCCTCAGCAGCTCATGGCGCAGGAACGCGCCGTGATCAACGAAGCCTATGCCGGTGATATCATCGGCGTCTTCGATCCCGGCATCTTTTCGATAGGCGACACCATCTGCGAGAAAGGCATGAGCGTTTGCTTCGAGGGTATCCCGACCTTTGCGCCGGAGCATTTCGCAGGTGTCGAGCGCGTGGATACGATGAAGCGCAAGCAGTTTGAAAAAGGGATCATGCAGATCGCCCAGGAGGGCGCGATCCAGATTTTCCACGAGCCCTTTACCGGCGTGGAGGAGGTCATCGTCGGCGTTGTCGGCGTGCTTCAGTTTGAGGTGCTGGAATATCGACTCAAGACCGAATACGGCGTGGATATCCGCCGTCGGCCCATGCCCTACGAGGTCGTGCGCTGGGTCGACAATGAGGATCTGGATATTCGCTCGCTCAACCTGACAAGCGATACGAAATGGGTGCAGGATTTTAAGGGGAACAATCTGCTGCTCTTTACCTCCGAGTGGTGCGTTAACTGGGCCCTGCAAAAAAACGAAGGCCTTGTCCTTCGCGAATTCAACAGAGAATAGGAGCGATCTCTCATGGCGGATAAGATCGTGATAGAAGTATTCAAGGAAAAGACTGCTGAGGATTTTACGGCAGCCCTTTCTTCTCCCGACTGCCGCGCCAACGCGGGCAGCGCTGCGGCCTATAATGCGGCGATGGCCTGCGCTCTGGCTGAGCGTGCCGCAAAGATTTGCCAGGCATTGAACGGCGATAGCGAGAGGCTTTCCTATATCGTTCGGAACTGTGAGATCCTGCGCGGTTACATGGTCCATCTGATCGATGAGGACGTCAAATCCAAGAGGCCCTTTGCCCGTGCGCAGAAAGAAGGCGGAGCGCGTGAGATCGAGGCGACGATCCAGACGGCAAGCTGCATAGACGCCGAGATCGTCAACATGATGAAGCCGTGTCTGGAGTTTCTTGAAGAGCTTTGCCCTCTCTGCCCGGCGGATGACAGACACTTTATCCGCGAGGCGGCGGAACTCGCAATGAGCGCGACCCGCGTGGCGCAGAGCGTGATCTTCACCTATGCCGACATGAGTTCGGACGAAACCTATCGTTTTGTCACACGGCGTGAGAACGAAGTCTTTCTTTCCGAACGCACGGCGCTGTACGAAAGCATCGTTTCCAAGCTATAAGAATTCTTAAACCGACATGGCGCGCTTGCGCCGCGGTCCGTACACTTGTATGATATAGAGCGGAGGGATCCTTGTGGACGAAAAGATCAAAAAACTCAAAGAATGGGTCGCAGAGAGCGACAACATCGTCTTCTTCGGCGGCGCCGGAGTCAGCACGGAAAGCGGGATCCCGGATTTCCGCAGCGTCGACGGCCTGTATAACCAACAGTGGAAATACCCGCCCGAGACGATCCTTAGCCACAGCTTTTTCAGCAAGTTTCCCGAGGAGTATTATCGGTTCCATCGTGCCAAGCTCGTCATTGAGGGCGTAAAGCCGAACCGTGCGCATCTGCGCCTTGCGGAGCTCGAGCGGGAAGGGAAGCTGCGCGCCGTTATCACACAGAACATAGACGGACTGCACCAGGCCGCCGGCAGTAAAAACGTTCTCGAGCTGCACGGAAGCATTCTGCGCGCCTATTGCTCCAAGTGCCGCAAGCCCTATCCGGCAGACGTGATCAATTACGGCAGCGATGTGCCGCGCTGCAGCTGCGGAGGCGTGATCCGTCCCGATATCGTTTTGTATGAGGAGGCGCTCGATCAGGATATACTCTATCGGTCGGTAGAGTTTATCCGGAACGCCGATATGCTGATCGTTGGCGGAACGTCCCTGAACGTTTATCCCGCGGCGGGGCTCATCAACTATTACCGGGGAAATAAACTCGTGCTTGTCAATAGAAGCGCGACTTCCTATGACAGCTATGCCGATCTTGTTATCCATGACACGATCGGGGAGGTTTTTGACCAGATATGAATCGTATGCTCGTCCTCGGAACGGAGATCGACAGGATCTCTTTCCGGGAGGCAATCGAGCTTGCGCTGAACTGTATGGAACACAGGCGCGGCGAATATGTCGTCACGCCGAATTCGGAGATCGTTTTACGTGCCGGAAAGGAGCGGGAGCTTCGCGCTGCGATAAGCGGCGCCGTCCTCTCGCTGCCGGACAGCGTCGGGGTCGATCTCGTATGCCGTATCCTGGGCACGCCTATCGAGGAGCGTATCCCGGGAATAGATTTCGCATCGGCTCTTCTTGAGAAGATGGCGAAAAGAGAAAAAAGCGTTTACTTCCTCGGTGCAAAAGAAGGCGTTGCCGCACGCGCTGCCGCCGCTCTGCTCAAAAGCTTTCCCGGCATTGTGATCGCCGGGACGGAGAACGGCTACTTTAAGCCGTCAGACGAAGAGGAGCTTATCGGCCGGATCAATACCGCGTCTCCGGACCTGCTTCTCGTCTGCCTCGGCGCGCCGAAGCAGGAGCTTTGGATGTATCACAACGCCTCCCGTCTGCAGGTCGGCCTGATGGCGGGCCTTGGCGGTGCGCTTGACGCTTTTTCGGGCGATGTACCGCGCGCGCCGATCCGCTGGCGGAAGAGCGGATTCGAATGGCTTTTCAGGCTGATCCACGAGCCCGAACGCATCTTCAGAATGCTTAAACTGCCGGTGATCGTTTTCGCGGCCGTATGGAACAGGATCAAAGGAGAGAGAGAAACATGGCAAAGGGAAAGCTGATCGTTCTTGAAGGGATCGACGGCAGCGGCAAGTCTGCCCATTACCGCCGGATCTGCGAAAAATTCAAACGCGACGGGGTCGCATACGATCATATCGTTTTTCCCCGCTATGACAAGGACAGCAGCGCCCTTATCCGCATGTACCTGTCCGGACAGTTCGGCTCTCACCCGAACGATGTCAATGCCTACACGGCATCCACCTTTTTTGCGGTAGACCGCTTTGCTTCGTATAAGCAGGACTGGGGAGAAAAATACGATTCCGGCGCCCTGATCCTCTCGGACCGCTATACGACCTCGAACGCCATCCATCAGGGCAGCAAGCTTCCCGACAATGAGCTGGACGGTTTTTTCGCCTGGCTTTCCGACCTTGAATATAATAAAATGGGCCTGCCCATTCCGGATCTTGTGATCTATCTTGACGTAACGATCGAACTCTCGCTCGCCCGTATGCGGCGCCGTCAGCTGAAGACGCACACCGCCGCCGATATCCATGAGCAGGATGTTCAGTATCTTGAGCGCTGCCTTCATACCGCGGGAAAAGCCGCTGACTACTTTGGCTGGCACCGGGTCCCGTATTTGATCGACGGCGTGGAGAGAGACATCGACGAGAAAAACGAAGAGATCTATCAGCTGATCCTTTCAGAACTGAAAAAGTAAGAAAGGGCTTCCGTTTCCGGAAGCCCCCTCCAAGGCTCAGCAGCAGCCGCAGCCGTTGTTGCCGTTATCGCAGCCGCAGCCGCAGCCACAGCCGTTTCCGTTCCATCCGAAGAGGATGATCAGGATGATGATGAGCCAGAGATAACTGTTGTTGCACCCGTTACAGAACATGTTCGTTCCTTTCTCCGCACTTGTGTTTTCGCACGCGAGCGAGGTCTTGTGCGGCAGACATCGCGCCATTGAGCTGCGCTCGAGCGCCGCTCGCGCTATCCTATGCCCGGCAAGACTCTCTTGACACAGCTTGCCGCGCCAGGCAAGGAGGTATATCATGCCCGAAGATATCGACAAGATCAATGAAATATTTCGTCTCCATGAGGAGATCGAGAAAACGGCCTCTCAAAAGAAAGTAGACGAGGACTCTCTGCGCGCGGCGGCCGAATCCGCAAAGGAAAAGACCGTTAAGCAGAACGTACCGGAAGAGAGTGAAGAATACGGGGAAGAGGAGCTTACCGAGCGTGATTTCCGCCCCGTAAGACGCAGCAGGGAGTATCGCTCCGGCTGTCTCGGCGGTGTGATGTATTTCGTTTTTATCGCCTGTGTCAGCATCATCCTCGCCTGTGTCGCGTGGATGTCCGTCGCTGACGCGTTGGCGCTGAACAAGGAGCTCTACACCTCCGAGATCACGCTGCCTGCCGATATTTTCACTTCCAAGACCGTTGAAACGGTTGACGAGGACGGCAATGTGACGGGCTCGAAGCGTGTTTCCAGCGCGGATATCGACTATGTCGCGGACGAGCTCAAATCAGCGGGGCTGATCCAGTACAAGTGGCTTTTCAAGCTCTTCTGCCGGATCTCAAATGCTGATACGAAGATCGAGCCGGGAGAGTATACGCTCAAATCGACCTATGACTACCGCGCCCTGATCCGCAGAATGCAGAAGGATTCCGGGTCGGCGGCGACCGTAAAGGTCACGATCCCCGAAGGCTTCACGATGAGTCAGATCTTCTATCGCCTGGAAGAAAACGGCGTATGCAGTTATGAAGATCTGATGGAAGCGGCGGCCAACGAGAACTTTGAATACTCTTTCCTTGCCGGGACCGAGCCGGGAGACGCTTCGCGTCTGGAGGGCTTCCTTTTCCCGGACACGTATGAGTTTTACAAGAGCATGAGCGCGGCGAGCGCCATCAATAAATTCCTGCAGAATTTCTACGGGAAGATGAGCGCCGATGTGGAAAAACAGGTCAGCGACAGGGGACTTACGCTGCGCGAGGTCATCGAGATCGCTTCGCTGATCGAACGTGAGGCCGCGAATGACGAGGAGCGTCCGCTTATCGCATCGGTCATCTATAATCGTCTGCGCTACGGCTGGTCCCTCGGCTTGGAGTCTTCGATCCTCTATGTGCATCAGGACCACGAGGGCGCGCCGACTGCGGAGATGCTTCAGGAGGATTCTCCCTATAACCTGATGAACAAGATCGGTCTGCCTCCCACGCCGATCTGCAACCCGGGCATGAGCTCTATCAACGCGGCGCTTGTGCCGGCGGCGACGAACGATCTGTTCTTCACGCTGGACACCGCTACGGGAACGCATCGCTTCTTTGAAACGATGAATGAATTCAATGCCTTTGTGGCCACGCAAGACTATGGCGGAGAGGGTTGAGCTTTTGTCCCCAGCGGGGGATCTTGAGCGCCTTCGGATGGCGCTGCATTTCGGCGCCGACGCCGTATATCTGGCCGGCAGAGAATTCGGCATGAGGTCCTCAACGGTAAGCTTTGATGATGAGGCCCTGAAAACGGCAGTAAAAGAAGCCCACGAAAAGAAAGCCAAGGTCTATGTGACCTGCAACACGCTCCCGCGCGAGGACGAGCTAAAACGCCTTCCGGATTATCTGATGTTCCTGCAGGAGATCGGCGTCGACGCGCTGATCATTGCAGATCTGGGCGTGATGCGCCTGGCCGGGCGTTACGCGCCGCGTCTTGGGCGTCATGTCAGTACCCAGCTGGGCGTTATCAACAGCGCCACGGCAAACGTCCTCTACGACATGGGGGCAGATACGGTCGTTCTTGCACGTGAAACTCCGCTTGAGGATATCCGCAGGATACGCGCGGAGACCCCGAAGGACTTGAAGATCGAGGCCTTCGTGCATGGCGCGATGTGCGTTTCCTTTTCCGGAAGATGTCTGCTTTCCAATTATCTTACGGGGCGGGACGCCAACCGCGGCCAATGCGCGCAGCCCTGCCGCTGGAAGTATCATCTCGTAGAGGAAAAGCGCCCCGGAGAGTACTATGAGATCAGCGAGGACGGCGGGACCTATATCTTCAATTCACGCGATCTGTGCATGATCGAGCATCTGCCCGAGCTGATCGACGCAGGCGTATCCAGTTTCAAAATCGAGGGAAGAACGAAATCCGCATACTATGCCGGCGTCATCACCAACGCCTATCGGCATGCGATCGACGCGGCGCTGCGCGGAGAGCAGCCAGATCGCATCTGGATCGAAGAGACCGAAAAAGTGAGACACCGTCCCTATTCCACAGGCTTCTTCTACGGCTATCCCGGTCAGCACGTCGCGGCTTCGAGCTATACCTCTACATACGAAGTCGCGGCTATTGTTGAGAGTTGTGATGAAGAAGGCAATGCCGTTCTGACTCAGCGCAACAAGTTCGGCCGCGGAGATGAGCTTGAGCTGCTGTCGAAAGAAGGCTTTCCGATCGCATTTACTGCGGAGGAAATGTTTGACGGCGAGGGTAACGCGATCGAGTGCGCGCCTCGCGCGGTAATGACTGTCAGGATGAAGCTCCCGCGGTATGCCGAACCGCTTTCCATAATAAGAAAGCTTCGCAAACAGGCGTGTTTTTCTTGACAAATGGGCGTGTTGTGATACAATCATGCCATTGAAAGGCGTTGACGAAACGAGCCGGCGCAGGACAGCACAGAGAGGGATCGGTCGGTGCAAGATCCCGTGTCCAAACCCGGCAGCCACTTCCGAGCCTGTCCCGAACAGGGACCGCAGACCTGCGTTACGGGCGTCCACGAGGCCGCATTGCGGCAAATCAGGGTGGTACAGCGAATCGACCTTCGCCCCTGCAATCAGGGGCGGAGGTATCTTTTTTATCGGAGGTCCCATTATGGAAAAGTACGGTTTGAATCAATTGAGAGAAATGTTCCTGAGTTTCTTTGAAACGAAAGGACATCTGCGTTTGCCAAGCTTCTCGCTGATCCCGCAGAACGACAAATCCGTTCTGCTGATCAACGCCGGCATGACGCCGATGAAGCCCTGGTTCAAAGGAGAAGAGGAGCCGCCGCGCCGCCGCGTCTGCACCTGCCAGAAATGCATCCGTACCGGCGATATCGACAACGTCGGCCATACCGCGCGCCACGGAACGTATTTCGAGATGCTCGGCAACTTCTCCTTCGGCGATTACTTTAAGAAAGAGGCTATCGCCTGGAGCTGGGAATTCCTGACCTCGCCCGATTGGGTCGGCCTTGATCCCGACCGTCTCTATCCCTCCGTCTATGTCGATGATGACGAGGCATGGAACATCTGGCATGAGGACATCGGCATCCCGGCCGAGCGGATCTTCCGCTTCGGACAAG
>JAEEGI010025695.1_pt1 | contig 11391 bp, 13 predicted proteins | sample 8958751 | NCBI WGS metagenome assembly JAEEGI01 (sample SAMN16246545, study PRJNA631951) | gut metagenome | biome: gut microbiome; feature: rumen; material: KS-attached | host: Bos | place: Iran: Karaj | collected 2018-10 | reverse complement strand
GTTGGTAACGCGGCGGGCTTTCTTGTGCCCGTCCGCGTCGATGTAGATGTAATTGACCATTCAGAGCGTTTAGTCTTGCGAAAGATACGTCCTCAGCTTACCTGCAGCCTCACGAGCCTCTTTCTCGAGCGTCTCGGGCATCTCCTGTACGTCGGCTTCGTCCATGATCATCACGAAGTAGTACTTCCTGTCCCTTCCCTTGCTCAGGCTGCTGTGGTCCTGTCTGAATAACGGCCTGTTCCTGATGCGCTTGGGCAGACGGGTCACGTAGAGATTGCCGTCCCTGCAACGCTGCACCTTACAACGATCCGTGAAGGGTTCTACCATCACACCTGTCTCGCAGTTCTGGAAGTCGGCTATCGCCCTACCCTTGTCGTCGTAGCCGTAGGTCATCACGCCCCCCAGCATCAATGGATTTGTGTTCATTAGAGCTTCACCAGGTCTGTCACCGTCACGTCCTGATACATGTTGCCGTTGCTTTCAAACAACCTGAATCTCAGTGTGGCCGCCACCGTTTCGTCCTTCTGGTATCTGGTCTGAGCCAGATTCCCAAGTACGGCTGCGTTGTACTCTTGCGAGAATTCGCCTCCGAGTTCCTTCAGTCTGATGTAACACTTGGCAAGCTGTTCGCCCTTCTGCGTGGTGACGAAGCTTGGCTCCGTCTGTCCCACAACTCTACAAATAATTGTTCTCATAACTTTAAATGTTTTACTCTTTTACTTTTATAATTTTTTACTTTTTTACCTTTTTAATTTATTACCTTTACTCAAAAAATCTTTTAGCCTCCCACTCCCTGCGTCGTACGAGTCCCTTCAGGGGCTTCCCGCCTGCATAGATCCAACGCTTGAACTCACGTGTGATCTGCAGCTTCGAGCCGCCCTCGCGGATGACCTTCAGCAAGGTCGAGGATTTCAGATGACCAATACCCAGGTTAAAGGCAAACGATACGAGCGCATCGAACTGTCCCGGGGTCTTGGCTACGTTAAGCGCGTTCACGGCCTGCTCCGTCTCGTAGAGATCCTGCAGCAGATACTCCTTGGCGCTGTACTCCGTGATACGATCGCCCAATCTCACGTTCTTGGTATGTCCGTACCCGATGGTGGGCACACCAGCAGCATCCAGATAGGCCTCACTACGGAAGCCCTCAAACTCTTTCAGTTTGTTTAAACAAATCTCAGTTATCAACATATCTTTTCTATTTATAGTAAATCATCATGTTAAAGAGGCGATGTATTTTTCTACCTCGTCATCATCCAAGAAGAATTCCGCCCTGTAACTGCTCTTAGCTATATCAATAGCCGCATCTTCCAGTTTCTGAGCCACAAGGCTGATCATGTGAGCGTAGGTGTGGCGCCATACCTTGCTGATTCTCGACTTGGCGAAGCGTTCCTCGTCACTCATGTCTCCATCCATCAGAGCCAGACGGAAAGCCACCAAATAATAAATGGTGGTCAGCGAAAAGCCGCCGTAGCCGTCAAGCAGGTCATCCTCAAGCCATTCCGCAGCCTTATTGATGGCATCATCATAGGTCAGCACCTCTACGAAGGTCGTTCCTTTTATCAGTCCGTTATAGGTGACTGGAGTCATTGAGTCTCCGTCGACTATCATCACCTTCATGCCCGGCTTCAGGCTCTCCAACTTCTTCCGGTAGCTGTCACAATCCCTGTAGATGGCCAGCAGGTTGTTGATTGTCTGCTGATCCAGCTCTACCACAAAGTCATCCCAGTTCACCCGACCGTAAGCCACTCGCATATGAGTGAGCAGTGGATAAGAAGAGGTGTCAAACAATCTTGATGGAACCCCTCCGACATCCATCAGATCTCTGATAACCGGCTCATTGCCTAAATAATTTTTGTTGTTCTCAATGTCGTTTAAATAATTCATAATTGTAATAAAAATATTATGTTAAACAAATAAATTTATAGTATCGCTTGTTCAATATCGCATGGGGCGAATCCCTGCTCAGCAGCAATCCAGCTATAACACGATTTCAGAACAGCATCCGCAGAGAGGCAACCTGTAGTGTGAATCACATGACTGGATGTAAAATCCAACAGATCATCAGCTATTTCCAACTGCATCTCTCCGTTAAAGCCCAGTAGCATCAAGTTCAGCAGATCAAGGAGTTCAGGACTTACCTTGTTCTCCATGCACCGCATAACCTCATTTGCTACACCATCTACACCAAACTCTTCTGCCAGATCCTGGTCAATTATCTCAACCATTTCTGCGAGAGTCTTTACTTTAGTTTTTTTCTTTCTTTTCATTTTATTCTTTATTTATAATTGTTATTTAATATGTGAAAAATTCTCTGTTAAAACATCCCGGCGCTCACGCGAGGGGATGGTGTGCAGCAACGCTTTGCCGCTTTGTGCTCTTTGACATTTAGTAAAATAAAACATTCATTTAGTAAGAATTAAAACACCTCTATTCTCACGAACCGATGTGGTGAAAATGTACCAATAATTAAAAGGAATAAGAAATGATATGCAACAGTATGTAAACAAGTCAATGATCGCAGACTCATTATGAAATCATTCGGTTTCCCGACGTGTTTCTTTCTGAATCACGATGCAAAGTTATAACCATTCCCGATTGATTGTATGTGTTTTTAAACGGTCGACTACTAGATACTACTAATCGCTACTAAATACTACTAACGACTACTAATTACTACTGTAAAGAGCAAAAAAAAGCACCAGAATGATGATTCTGGCGCTTGATACATATAGTTAAAACAGAAGGTTATCTCTTATAATACTTCTGGAAGTTCTTCATACTATAGCCCTCACCCTGAGGCATTCCCATTCTTACAAGTTCGTCATAGGTTGTAGTAAGGATCATGGGTAACAGGATTTTCTTTTCTTCTTTCAATTGATACAAATAATTACATATCTCCTGCATCGCGTGATGTGCTACCAGACGTTTCACTTCTTCGTGAATCTGTCTTCCCTGCTCACTATTCATTGAGGGATGTATGAAGCGGAATAATACTTCGTCGTTCTTCTGCTCAGTGAAAGTAGAAGTCTTGTCCTCCTTACACAGCTTTTTCATCATCGCATCGCGAACTGCCAGCAGGGTTAATAGTCGATTATAGATAGCCTGAGGCAAGGCCGAGTAATAAAGCTTCTTGGCAAACCTAAACGGGTTAACCTTATATAAATGGAATAGGTGTACTGGAGCTGCATCGAGCAATAGATCCACTCTGTCCAGCGTATAGTGGTCAGCCTCGAACATACCTAACAAATCACCTTCGGCAGCCTCTCTGAAATAAGATGGAAGCCACTCTTCCACCCACCATTTCATATGATCATTCGACCCTCTATAGACCATCGTATTCAACAGGTAGCCGCTTTGTTCCCTCACCTCCTTGATGTTCGACTGCTTCATCAGATTGTATACCTCCATATACTCTTTGTAGCGATAGGCAGAAAGGTCAAGCGGAATAGCTCTCAGCAGATTGTCTATACGCAGTTTCAGCAGTTCACACCATTCTGTAGCCACCAACAACTCGTCATGCAGCAGTTGAAGCCCAAGATCCAGGCTTTGTTCTGATATACTCTTTAACTCTTCAGGCAGACGCTTGGCCCAATGGTCATCGATGTCCCAAGTGGTTCGTTCAACAAAGGGCAAATCTATAGGCTGATCTATCACCGCCAAAAGCACTTTCGCTACAGGGATCACCTCCGTGATGCGAGCAGCTACATAGCGCTGATGGTTCATTTCCAGCCAGTATCTCATGGCAGGAGCCTGATACATCCATACATGTCCTAAAAACTTTTCCGTCTTGCTATATACCCCCACTGCATGATCATCATGGATATTACTGATAGGCATAAGATAGACGGTATCATCACCCAGTGCTTTTCTGATGTCTTTCACTCCTATGGGGCCTTCTTGATTATAAAGAAGTGTCGTTTCGTCGGCCAGTTCCCCATAGCGACTGCCGACGATAACTATCTCTTCTGAGACATTGTCTTTAGTTTTCATTTTAGTCTTAGTTTTTACTTAAAACACTAAATTTTCTATCCAATCTGAAGACATAAGAAAGCAGAAGCACTTACACCAGCAAATACATTACACGCCTCAGGTCTCTACTCCTACGACAGTACCACCAATGCTCGCGCTCCTGCAAAGCGCAAGCTGGCAGCTTTCGGTCGTCGTTTTGCTTATGTAGAGATTGAGGCGTAACGAAGCTATCAAGCTGTGTTCTAATATGTCTTTTCTTCTGGGTGCAAAGATAATCTAAATCTCTGACACCCGCAAATTTTTCGTTGTTTTTTTATGGGCTCATTGTCTTTTATAAATAATAACCTTACTTAAAACAGATATTGTTAAATCATTGAGCTATTCTACTAAATTGTAAGTATCTTTCTCAATTTATTCTGAATGAGTTCGCAACCAAAGATTACGACCTTGGTTTTTGCCCTAGATATCATCACATTTAATCTATTAGTATTAAAAATAAAATCATTACATTCTTTAATATAAGTATCATCACTTGCTGCAAACGTAAGAATAATGCATTTGACATCTTGTCCCTGCAGTCTTTCTACAGTATCTATAATGGGTGTTTGTTCAGTAGAGATTGCTTCTTTAATTTTAGATCTTATTAATCGGACTTGTTTGCGGAAAGGGGTTATAACTGCGAAATCATTAGCTTCATTACCTTCTTCGATTAGAACTTTTATCATCTCAACAATTGCATTCGCTTCGCCATCATTCTCTTCCTTGCAAAGAGTATTCGATAACGTTGCATCTGCAAAAACCACAGATTCTACTAAGCCCTTACTTTCCAAAAATGGAGAGAAGAAACTATTTCCAGAAACACTTTCTGCACTTCGAAGACAAATTCCATGTGGTTCGTAGAATGATTTACTTACAACACTTGTTATATATTCATTCATGCGATATGTAGTGTGAAGAACATTCACAGGTATTCCTACCACTTTTTGAGAACAATAATCTAAAATAGAAATAGAATTATCGTTGCTCTCTAACTCAGAACGGAAGATTGGTGGCATTTGTTGACTATCACCAAAGAGACAAACCGAAGGCGCAGTCTTTCCAAGAATAGTTGCATATGAAAGCGGCATAAGTGATGCCTCGTCTACTAAAGATATATAAGGACGGAAATGCGCATGATGACGAAGACCGAGATGCGTAATTGCTCCCCATATGGTCATACCAATAATATGACCAGTCTTTTTCTTTTTTCTGTTCTTATAGCTATACTCATAATACTCGCTGAATTTTTCAAATTTCAGTATTGTATCATCCAACTCTTCTGCCTTTAATTCAGCACCAACTTTAACGAGTGTTACCTTCTTATCAAAAGAGCGAATTTTCTTCAAGGCGTTGTTAACAGCATGATGGGTGTTTGCGATAATTACAACCTCACGATTCATGAGAGCTGTAGCAATTGCTGTTGCAGCAAGGACTGCAGTTTTTCCTGTACCTGGAGGACCTTGTAATATATGAACAGGAGGATATTCAAGCATCGATCTTACTGCTGATAATTGTTCCTCATTGAGTTTATTTTTGATACTATCGAAGTATGGAACGTCATCAATATCCACCTTTAAGAAATCAACGGTTTCAAACTTCTCCTCCCCAGAAAGTAATCGTAAGAAAGCAGCTCCAGGTACACCCGAATAAATGCCTTCGAGGCAAGAGATAAGGGCTTGTAAGAGCTCTGGCGATTTCTGCTCGATAGAATAGATGGCTTTTGTGTCCAGTTCTTTATCACAGGAAATGGTCAACTTGTCGAAAAAAACATCGATGATTATTGCCTCATACTCGGAATGGGATTCTTCATTTACAATAACAACTTTATCACCTGCTCTCAGTTTTGAGAAGTTATCTGGCACATTCAACTCATAGATATCTTCTTCGTGACTTTTGACAGTAACATTTATCAGGAGAAGGTTATTTTCCACCTTCTCCTCTCTGCTCATGTTTTTTTGTTTTTCCGCATCTTCTTCCTCTAACTTCTTTTCAACAAATAGGTATTTGAGTAGATTGTCGCGAAAATCCTCCATCGTCATAGTCTTACCCTTTCATTCCAGCAAGAAGCTGTTTCATGTAATTACGTAGGTTCTCATCACATATGTAAAGGAAACACCCTTTCATTCCTCGAGACATAAGCACACGATATATGTTGCGGACATAATCGTCGAATGTCATATTAGCTTCTTTTACGTTTCTCTTCAAAACTGGATCCTTACATGCATTTTTGTCCGTAATAACTTTTCCTGTTTTTTTATCATATTTTAAATCTGGTCCTATTATTACACCTGCATAAGAAAATTCAAAACCTTGTGCAGTATAAATACATCCGACTTGTTCTATACCGAGTGGCTTATAGGCCCATTCAAACCATTTTGGGTATTTCTTTGTAAGTTTAGCATACGGCACTCTATCACTTGTCTCCCAAGGCATAGCGAAATCACCTATTTGAACGTCTTTTACTAAATCGCCATCAACAACATTTGTAGACCAAGGCCAACAGAATCCAGCCATCAATCTTGCGTCTTGGTCTTCCTTGTTATTTTGCTCGACGAGTCTATTGTACATTTCTTTTATATCGTCAAAAATCCTCAAATCAAATTCATTTAGATTAAAAGCAGAAGTGATAGGTTCATTATAGAGAATACGGTCAAGCCATTTCATATAATCGTCACACCCATTACAACGGAACTGAGCAGTCAACTCACACTCTTCAACATGGGCACCAAATCTTACAGCCGCTTCTTTAATGAGACTTGTGGAGCCAATTTCAACCCCACGGATAGCTTGTTTGTCATCAATGAAGAAAACAGTTACCTTTGCAGACCGGATGATAGCATCTACTTGCGGAAGATCAGTCCTATTTTCAGGCTTTGTATATTGATGATTGGGCGTTTTCTGGATACGATGTGCTTCATCAACTAATAGTACATCCACAGAATTTTCCTTAACGAGATTTGGTATGTAATTTAAAACATTATGGAACATAACTCTTGCACCTGGTCTTATCTGATATCTTACTCCTTCAAGAAGCGGTTTTGATTTTGTTGCGTATTGTACATTCAATCCATTATTACCATTAGTAAATTTTGATAATTCCGCCATTAGATGAAGAGCTATAACCGTTTTTCCTGTTCCTGGTCCACCCTTTACAATTATCACGTTTTTTTTATAATCACCATTCTTAGAATGAAACATTTTCCTTATCTTGTCAAGAATCATATTGCGAGCAACGATTTGATCATCAATAAGGGCGAAAGCGGAAGTATCACCATCTTCAATCATTGATGATACTTCATTAAGCAACTTCTTCGAAGGGCGGATTGGACTATCAATAACCTTATTGAAGATAGAAAGACCTTCACCTTTCTTAAGTAATCCCGTTAGTTTCAGTGTCAACTCATCAAACTGATCCTTTGCGTATGTAGGAAATTGCGCAAGTAATGATGCATACTTATCATCATAGAGACAAGATGGATTCTTTGTGTCGTTCTTTGTATAATTATAGCAATATGCTAAACCTGTCAAAGATACCTCATGGTTAGAGAATACCTCTATAAAATTTGAAAGATAACCTTGGTATCCCTTTACCTGCTGCGAAGGATGGGCAACGATACGATTAGCATGTCCTGTGAACGCCTCTACATTAAAGATGACGTCATCGGGCTGACGATTTGCAACATCGTCTGCAGTAAAGTTACCATCGCTGTCTGCAACACCAACGGATTTGTTACTCCATTGCTTAAGCTCTATATGAATCACATTTTCAGAATTATCTTCACCTGTACCATATATCATACAGTCAATACGTTTACGTGAGAATGGTACAAGAAATTCGAATGTGACATAACAATCATTTGCACTACATTGAGTAAGCAAACGTGCGATATGAGGAGCGTTATTCTCCCATGACGCTATTTCGTTTTCAGCAGAATGAATTCCTGCTTGTTCGGCAGTAATCCTCATCTTGGGTGCAACAAATTTACGCTCCACATCACTAATAAATTGTGCCTGAGGGGCTTGATAAAGGACTCTATTAACCATAGTATAATCATTTTATATTTATAGTTCGTCGTATTTCTTAGCACTTCCGTAGGCTTTATCCACTGGATATTTCTCAGCATTCCGTTTCAGTTTATCCAAGACAATTTGCTTGATATCAAGGTCGTATTTGTCGGCAATCAGAATCGCGTAATTGAAGATATCTGCCAATTCTTCTTTCACCTTCTCCACATTCACATGAGAGGCATCCTTCCACAAGAATGCTTCATTGAGTTCTGAGGCCTCTATGGATAGCGCCAGTGCAAGGTCTTTACCATTATGAAACTGATCCCAGTCTCTGTCTTGGGTAAACTTTACAATAGATTGTCTTAATTCCTCCAAATCACTCATTGTTCATTCTTTTGAGAGTTATACAGTTCGAGAGCAGTCTCATATGCTTTATTAAAAGGCAAGCCTATTTTATCCAAAGCATCGGGGAATTCCCTTGCCCAGCTAACATAGTAGTAAGCCAGAAATTCATATCCGCCAAATTCTTTATCTGCAATAGATTTTATGCTGTATTTCTTTTGTGGACTGATTCCGTTAATACCAACAGTTGCTATCTCAAAGGCAATTTTCTCAACTTCATCATGGGATAATTTGTCAAAATACTGCATCGCCGACAACATATACATTGACATCATCATTGTCTCCATCGGATCAGCTCCATCTTGATGATCAAGAGCGAACTGAGCATTGCTCACATCAATATCTTCATCTGATGGAGCTACTGCAAGCCTTCTGTCGATCTCATCTAACAATGTATAGTCTTTTTGACTCTTGTTTTTAATCAAGGTATTCTCATCAACAATCTCCATGAAGTCTTCCATATTTAAAGATTGGGTGAAATATTCAAGCATCTCATATTCATCACCCTTGTTATAGGTGTTAAGATACGCTTTAAATTCCTCATAGAGATCAAGAGCCTGATTGTATTCTGCCTTAGTCGGTTTATATTGGTTAATAAAATTGAATCCATATAATTCTTTAAAGTGAAGACTGGTCACTATATTCATCACTTTACTTGCTTTTACAATCTCGTTTGGGAAAAAACCTTCCTGTTCACCCTTCCTGATAGCTTCAATATTAACTTCCTCCATATGAAACAGCGACAACATTTGTATCGGTTTCATAATTGGATAGTCTGTAAACATCATGTGCTCAACAAACAGGTCTAACGGACAACTCGATAATTGGGTGCCTATACCTTCGCACATATATCTTAAGGCATCTTGCAACTTATCTTGAGACAAAGCTTTATGCCGTCTTTGCATAAAAGGCATATATTTCTTATTAAACGCCTTTTGGCATGTTTGAGTGAAAACAACAGCCTTCCCTTTGTGTTGAAGAGTTGCTTGTTGCTGCATCTTCAAATGCATCATTTCATGAACAAAAAGGTGATCGATGTATTCTTTGGCTGGATTATATCTGATAACGTGATCTTTCTCACCATGAGTCAAAGCATATTCGAAACGTGCATTAACAGTTAATTTTTTATCTTCAATAAACCGAATATTGATATGATCAATAGCCTCAAGTTCATCTTTTATACCTTTCCATACGTTGACATAATTAATTTTCTTAGAAAATTCTCTAGCAACAGCCAAAAAAAGCTTTAATATTTCATCACGAACAGCTGGATTTTCTGGTCGGTCAGACGATTTCAATGCACCTTTATGACATGTTTCGAAGGCATCTTCAATCCTACCTAATTTATAATAGCATAGAGCCAAACCGTAGTATGAATTGGCATATGAATCGTCAATAGACAATGCTTTTTCAAGAAATGGCAAAGCAGCTTTATAATCATTGCTTTCCATATATGTTGCCCCAATATTATTAATCGCAATCGCATTATCTGGATAATATTCAAGCACTTTGTCATAATATTGCTTTGCGTGCTCAATATCATTCTTTTCTTTTGTCAATAGGTTGCCCATAAGCACCAACGCCCATATATTTCGCGGGTTACAATTAAGAGCTTCTATTAATTCGTCATAAGCCTGATCGGGCATATGTTTATTTATCCAATGAATCTGGGCTAGTGTTCTCCAAGCCTCAGAATTGTTGGAATCTTCTTTTATCAGTTCTTCAAGAATTTGAAGAGCCTGATCGAATTTCTGTTGGTTGCACAGATCATGTGCTGATTTTAATTTATCCATAATATTTCTGTTTTCTATTTTAAAATCCTCGCAGGCTTCACAGCTGGCAAGGATTAATGACATATAAAAAGCGTCACTGTGGATGAATCCACGAGTGAATTAGAATTCCATCCTCTATCCATCCAAGCCTTTAGCAGATAGCCTACCAGCATGCCTGTGGCGAAGATGGCTGTGATGACTGCTATATCGTATATCGTCTGTGTCATATCCTTTCTTTCAATTGTTTTTCCAACCTATATATCTTGCTTCTGAGTTTTTTCTCTCTTTCGCTTTGCTGACATCTTCTCAGTTTGATATGCTCCTTTCTTTCGGTCAAAAGAGCCTCCTTTGCTTGCTCATATTTAGTCTTATATGACTCAGCTTCACGGTGATATTTTTCAATCATTCTCCTTTTTTCTCGAACAGTTGACTCATACAGTTCCTTATAATCTGTAGGGTCAGTGGCGTACTGATCTAACCTCTTCTTCAGCACCTCAATCTCTTGTTTCGCTTTTTGATACAGGTCTTTGTAATTATCGGTTTCAGCCTGATCATCGTTCAACAACTTTTGCTGTTTCCAATACATCGATTCTATCGTGACCAGCCTGGCCTTTGTCTCGATGAGCTCCTTTCGGGTATCGTTGTATTTCAGCTTATAGTCTACTAACTGGCTCATCAATCAATTAATTTTAGCAGAGTTATGAATGAATAACGACGCAAAAGCGGCTCCGCCAACAGAGTTATGAAACTCTCTGGACGGAGCCTGATTCACGCCGTTTATGTCCTGAAGTTTCAGGGCATTTGAGGTATCAATTATTGATTCATCACCTAAGGAATAAAATGTGAAAGAATCAGGGATATTGTCTCCTTCTTCCTTAGGTTGTATTAATATATTTTGTAAGTAATTTTTACCCCCCCCTATAAGGTTCGAAAGGGATTTCAACCCTATCGATTGACAGAGTTTACTGACATTACGTCCAAAAACGGACTCGGTCGATAATATATTATAACTGGTAATATTCATGATCTTGACTGCAAAGATAAGGCAAAAGAAGCAAATCACCAAATAAATAAAGATTTATTAGGATAATAATCAGCAATTAAGATTGTGGTCAAGAAGGTCAAGGTCAAGAAGGTCAAGAAGGATTTGGAACTGAATTTTGCTCACTATAATATAATATATAAATATATTATTTTATAG
>JAEEGI010025694.1_pt1 | contig 11391 bp, 11 predicted proteins | sample 8958751 | NCBI WGS metagenome assembly JAEEGI01 (sample SAMN16246545, study PRJNA631951) | gut metagenome | biome: gut microbiome; feature: rumen; material: KS-attached | host: Bos | place: Iran: Karaj | collected 2018-10 | reverse complement strand
CAAACAGGCTGCCAGCCAACTCTTCATATTTATCATTGAGTATCCTGTGCAGAAACTCGAAAAACACCAGCGTTTCAGAATCAGATATCTCAATGCTATATTTGCTCATTGTGTTTCCTCCTGTTTAGAATTCTGTTAATAGAACAAACTAATCAAAAAACTCCGGAGCAGTATTATCCTTTACTTCTCCAAACCGGCTCATTCTCAGACAAAACTCCTTCCGGTCTGAGATCTCCAACGGAAAGATATATTCACGACTGATCTCTGATTTATCATAATTTCAAACCATAGTCCTTAACATTTATGCCGATATATCTGAGTTTATATTTCAGGATAGATAGAGAATATCAGTATGATCAATAATACGATGATGATTATAGGTAAAGTTATCGAAGAGAACAGCAAAAACTTTTTGGTTTTCCTGTTAAACTCTTCCTTGCGTTTGACGAGAAGGATATTGAGCACGATCTCAAAAATGAACGCTCCTAATACAAACACCAAAGTTCCTATGAACCCTATCAGTCGTATTATGTGCGGCAAAGGGTTCATTGCCATAATAAAAAGATCGTAAACAAAGGAGCCAGACTGAATACAACATTATAGAGCTTTTTTCTTCTTTGCTTTTTCTCTTCTTCCGCATCCATGATCTTCACCTCTTTTTACCATCCCCATCTCTCGTTAACCGGGCTCCTTCATTTCAGTGCTTCACCTTTATACATATCAGACATCGGGTTTCTCTCATTCTGAATCAAAATATGCGAAAACGTCCCCAAAAGAATTATAACACGCGAAAACAAAACATCCGCCCTCAATAAGAGAGCGGACGCTTGAATTCTATGGCATATGTTCTATTTGAATTAATCCTGGAAAAGAGGTGTTGAAAGATATCTGTCACCTGTGTCAGGGAGCAATGCTACGATCGTCTTGCCCTTGTTCTCGGGACGCTTAGCAAGCTCGATAGCTGCAAAGAGCGCTGCACCGGATGAGATGCCTACGAGTACGCCTTCGCTCTTGCCTAAGAGCTTGCCTGTAGCAAATGCGTCATCGTTAGTAACGGGGATGACCTCGTCATAAACGCCTGTATTGAGAACTTCAGGTACGAAGCCTGCACCGATACCCTGGATCTTGTGCGCACCGGCAGTGCCCTTACTCAGAACGGGAGAATCAGCGGGCTCGACTGCTACGACCTTTACAGATGCCTTCTGTGACTTTAAGAATTCACCTACACCTGTTACTGTTCCGCCTGTGCCTACGCCTGCAACGAAAATATCTACTTCGCCGTCTGTATCTTCCCAGATTTCAGGACCTGTTGTTTCTTTGTGAGCCTTAGGATTTGCAGGGTTGATGAACTGACCGGCAATGATGGAGTTAGGGATCTCAGCCTGGAGTTCCTCTGCCTTTGCGATTGCGCCCTTCATGCCCTTGGAGCCTTCGGTGAGAACGAGCTCTGCGCCGTAAGCCTTGATGAGCTGTCTTCTCTCAACGCTCATCGTCTCAGGCATTGTGATGATGAGACGATAACCCTTAGCTGCCGCAACGGAAGCTAATCCGATACCGGTGTTGCCGCTTGTAGGCTCGATGATTACGCTGCCTTCCTTAAGTCTGCCGGAAGCTTCTGCGTCTTCGATGATTGCCTTTGCGATACGGTCCTTAACGCTGCCTGCGGGATTGAAGTACTCGAGCTTTGCAACGAGCTTTGCTTCAAGGCCCAGTGCCTTTTCAAGATGTGTTAATTCAAGAAGCGGTGTCTTACCGATTAATTGATCTGCTGATGTATAAATCTTAGTCATGGTGATTCTCCTCCTGTTGCGGTTACTAAATCTAATGATACTACTATAAGGTGGTTATTGTTCAGATGGCTGCAAAACCCTTTTCGAGGTCTGCGATGATGTCATCGATGTGCTCTGTACCGATAGAAAGACGGATAGTGTTCTGATAGATGCCTACGTCGTTGAGCTCTTCCTCGGAAAGCTGTGAGTGTGTTGTGCTTGCCGGGTGGATAACAAGGCTCTTAACGTCTGCAACGTTAGCAAGGAGCGAGAACAGTTCGAGGTGATCGATAAAGTCAAATGCTTCCTTCTTGCCGCCCTTTACGTTGAATGTGAAGATGGAGCCGCCGCCATTGGGGAAGTACTTCTGGTATACTTCGTGATCCGGATGATCAGCAAGAGCAGGATGGAAGACCTTTTCTACCTTCGGATGATTTGTGAGGTAGTCCAATACCTTCTTTGTATTCTCGATGTGACGCTCAAGTCTCAAGGACAGAGTCTCTGTGCCCTGGAGCAAAAGGAATGCTGCGAAAGGTGAGATGGAAGAACCTGTATCTCTTAAGAGGATAGCTCTGATATAAACTGCGAATGCTGCCTTGCCTGCTGCATCTGTGAACTTAACGCCGTGATAGCTGGGGTTGGGTTCAGAGATCCAGGGATACTTGCCGGAAGCTGCCCAGTCGAAGTTGCCGGAATCAACGATTACGCCGCCCAATGTGGTACCGTGGCCGCCGATGAACTTTGTTGCTGAATGGACTACGATATCTGCGCCGTATTCGATAGGTCTGATAAGGTAAGGTGTACCGAATGTGTTATCGATAACGAGCGGGATGCCTGCTTCGTGAGCGATCTTGGCGAGAGCTTCGATATCCGGGATATCAGATGAAGGATTGCCCAGTGTCTCGATGTAGAGAGCCTTTGTGTTAGGTCTGATGGCAGCCTTTACCTCGTCCAGATCATGGATGTTGACGAATGTTGTCTCAATACCATAAAGAGGGAGTGTGTGTGCTAAAAGGTTCTCGGATCCGCCGTAGATAGTCTTCTGTGCTACGATGTGCTCGCCCTTAACTGCGAGAGCCTGGATCGTGTAGTTGATAGCTGCTGCGCCGGATGCAACTGCGAGACCTGCGACGCCGCCTTCAAGAGCTGCGATTCTGTCTTCGAAAACGCCCTGTGTGGAGTTTGTAAGTCTTCCGTAGATGTTGCCTGCATCAGCAAGTCCGAAACGTGCTTCTGCATGAGCTGAGTTATGGAAAACGTAAGAAGTTGTTGCGTAGATCGGCACTGCACGTGCATCGGATGCAGGATCAGCTTGCTCCTGACCAACGTGGAGCTGGAGAGTTTCAAATTTATAGTTAGACATAATTGTGTTATTCCTTTCTTAATTCAAATAGTTATAGTTGTGCTGACAGAACAGCGGCTGTTTGAACAAGAACAACACATTCGTCCACAACGGAAGTTACAACGGACTAATGATTGAAAATAGAATTTACGGTCGTACATAACTTCCGTCCTCCTCTCTCGTTTGATTTTCGCATATGATAAACGCTAATACCTACTATGTCAATGGGTTTATGAAAAATTTTTTCAAAACCGCGGAAACAAGCCGTTTGCCTTTATTTGCGCGCGATTTTATAAAAGCAATTTGACGCATAAAGCGACAATGTTTATTATTTTCTTAAGTCTATTTCAGGGGGGATACGTTTTATGAAAAGGAAAATCGCTTGTTTATTGGCTCTGGCATTAGCTGTCACTTCGCTCGCATCCTGCAGCAAGGCATCAGGCGACCGCTCAGATGATCTCCGTGTCGAAAGAGAAGGCGGCGACTATAAGCACGAGTACGGTGAAGAGATCGAGACTCATCCTATCGTTACGACAGAGACGTCAGAAGATCCTACAACGACTACCACTGAATCTACTACTACAACAACTACTACAGATAACACTTCAGCAGTTAACATAACACCCGGCAAGAGCCTGGCCATCGATGAGTTTTGTTATCTGATGATTAATACTCTGGGCCGTCACTATAATGACGCAACGAGCGCGCTGAACTCTTATTCAAGCATCCCGCTGGAAGAGTATTACGCCAGCGATTATGAAGATGAAAAGTGGGTAATGTATAACTGCGCTATTGCAGCCGGAGATGTCGTTTTCGACATTTGCGATGTGTCTTATTACATAACTGATAATTCAGTCTACGAGCTGAATTTTTCGACCACTATAACTACCGGTGATGCAAAAAAGACTAATGACTATCTGGTCTCGCAGTTAACTGCTCTTTATGGTGAACCGTACAGCACGGACAATGAAGATTCATACGACTTAACACTTTATGAATTGGACAATGATGTAACACTCTCGGTAAACGCTTTCTATGCCGACAGCATTACGATCATTTATGTGACCTTCTCGAAATACTGATCCTGCACATTTTTGGAGTTGCTCAATGAATAAAAAACTATCTCTTTTAATAGCTCTGGCTCTAACCGTTACTTCGCTCGCATCTTGCAATTTGGCCGGCGGCGACCGCACGGATGACCTGCGCGTTGACAGAGAAGGCGGCGACTACAAGCACGAGTATGGCAATGAGACGGATGCCCCTGCCGTTACCACCACAACAGAGACGACTGAAGCAGATCCGACACCGTCTCCTACGCCCTCGCCTACTCCGGCACCCGCAAAACCGACGTGGGAAGGAAATACCGTCAGCAGTTTCCAAGACGTCTGCGACATGTCAGTTTCTGCTTTGGGATATGATATCGACACATCTTTTGCAATAGTCGAAACCGCATTTGATACAAAATTAATCCTTAATGACTCCGAATATCATACTGAAGACGAAGAAGATTATGATGAAACCATTTATATTTTCTTCTATGACTGCGACATAAATATAGACGGCATTACATTCGATACTGTTACTTTCTGCTGCTATGAAGATATGAGCGTATATGAAGTGTCTTACATCTATCACAGCTCTGATTCATCCGAGCTTATGAGCCGCTTTGAGTACTGCAAATCCGAATTATACAACATGTTCGGAAAACCGGGCGATAGTGCGTACGATGACGAACATATCCTGTCTTCCGTCTACAGTTCCGTAAACGGCGTCACTTATTCGACCTACTATATGTATTGGGGCGAAGACAACGATTATAACGTAACGATCCTCGGCTTTGATCTTGCTTAATAACCGTCGCAATTAAAAGACTATTCCTGAGCCCCGCACAACGCGGGGCTTAATTATTCTGATCAGAAAAATACCAGAGAATTGCCTCGGATCTTAAAAATAATTATTTTCGCGATAGTTTACTATGGGTATCGTTCAGTTATTTTAGGGGATAAATAACAACCCGTTTGTTTCAGGAGAATAGAAAAATGAAAAAACTCAAAAGGTTAATGGCAGCAGTTCTCGTTGGCGCAACAATACTTTCCTTTGCAGGTTGCTCAAAAGCTAAGGACGTTAAGAGCGATAAGGACGTTGAGGAAGAGCAGGAAGAACAGGATATTCCTGATATTTACGATGAAGATACTTTCTTTGACGCACTGGAAAAAGTAACCGGTATCACCGAGAAAGATATGATGGTTAACGAAAGGAATGAGAGCTTCGACGGACCTCCTGCCGAACATGTGACTTTTACCCAGGATTTCGATAATTCATACTGCTATATCAGATACGAAAATGCAGAGGATGCAATGAATGCGTTCAGGATCAGATATGACAGTTTGCAAGAACTTCTCGAGACCAAAGAGTTTGAGGGATCAAACAGAGGTATGGTAAATGACAAACAGGGTTTTCTTATTATGGATGGCACCGTTAAAGCGGGTGTCGCGTTCGGCGGAACGACATTTTTCGAAAGTGACATGCATTATTACGGCATCTTTTACGTTAACAAGAACGTGTACATAGAGATATTTACTCTTAACGGCAGCGATAGCGAAAAGGAAATGATCAGAGCGATAATAAAGGAAATGAATCTGCCGAACATGTAATGCATTGATCCTGAAATAGTTCTTTCTTAAAGCGCGGTTTTCTTCGGAAAGCCGCGTTTTTGCGGTAGAATGTGCGAAAACTTTTTGAGAAGATTTGTCACAAAGCAGATCTTCGATTTGTTATATGGGGTAGAAGGGCCGGTCAGGGGATCCCGAATCTTATAAGTTGGGTGGCTCTTCAAGGAATTGACAAGGAGACATTTAAATGGCGTTACCGTCAAAACAGCACGCTTTCATAGAAGCCTGTTATGAACTCTACGAACAGAAGATGTTCCGTGTGGCGCTTGCCGTACTGCGCGACGAGAAGCTCGCTGAAGATGCCGTTCAGGATGCGTTTTTGCAATTGATAAGACACAAGGTCTACTTCAAAAAAGCTGATGAGGATGATTGCAAAAGATACATTCTGGCAGTGATCAAGAACACTTCTATCAACATTTATAACAAGCGGAAGAAAGAGAACATGATCGTAAGTTTTTCCGAAGATCTTGAGACTGTCTGTGCAGATGAAGCCGCTGATCCGGATGACAGGAATGATATGGGAACAAGTTGCACTCCCCTTATGAATTCTCTTCCGGAAAAATACTATGACGTCGTTGAATGCCTTGTCATAAAGGATTATACGGTCAGGCAGACCGCCGATAAGCTCGGCATCACAGAGGCAAATGTCAGAAAACGTTACGAACGGGCCAAGAAGATGATGCGCCAGGGCTTAAGTCAGGCGTAAGACCTAAAAAGAGGGCAATCCGTATTACAGGAGATTACTTATGAATAAAAAATCCAATGCATATTTCATTCGCGACATAAGTCTAGAGGAGTTCGACCACATCACGGACGGTGTGGAGCCTCACGTTTTCTCGGACAGATATCTCGCGAGGAAGGAATCGATAATGAAGAATGAGACAGGCGCCAGGATAAGTAAATTAGGCGTTAAGGTGGCTGCGGCAGCATGTGCCGTTGTAATTGCCACACCTTTTATAGTAAATGCCGTAACCGACGGAGAACTTTTCGCAAGGATCTGGGGAACGGAAGGTAAAAAGACGATAGAAAGCCATACAGAGTTATACGTCGAACCCGGTAAGACCGATAAAGACGGCAATCCGTCAAGCTGCGAGATCGTGTATCCGAGAGTAGAGTATGTTGATGTGGATCCCGAAATGGCCGAAAGAGTCCTCGAAGGCAAGGTCAATACCGAGCCCATCATCACTGAATTCAGCGGCTATACGTTCACTGTCAACGCCGTTGTAAACGACGGCATGGCAGCCATAGTAGACTACACGATCGAGAAGGAAGGCGGAGTCGACCTCCTTAACTACAGTCAGCTCGATAACGAAGCGAAGGGCGCTTTCACAAACGAAGAACAATCAATAAAATTCGAATTCTGCGGAGGTTATGGCAAGACATTTGTTAATCTTGAGAAATCCACAAGCGATAAACTCTACTGCACAGATTATCTTCTCAGGGATAACACCTCGGTCTGTCTGACTCTCGAGATCGCCGAATACGACGTGCCTCTTAAGGATATCTATGTGTCAGGTGTAGACCCTGACGATCACCTTCTTGATGAGAAGAGCGTTGCCATCACCTTTGCAGGAACGATCTCTAACAAGACTTTCGAGAGCACCTACGGCGAGATCATCAATATCTCTCCCGTGTCCATGAAGATCGGATATCTTACCGATGATACATTGGGCGAGGGATATGAAGAAGGTTACTGCTATCAGGGAGATTACATCGGAAAGATCCTGATCACCTACAAGGACGGATCAGAATACCTGGTCTACCGGGACATCATCTTTAACGGACTTCCCCAGGATCCCGTCGATCCGGTCGCAAGTTATTCATATATCTGCGGCGGTATTGATTATGCCGAGAGCGTAGTCTTCAACAGACTTGTCGATACCGACGACATCGCAAGCATCACGATCAACGACACTGTATTCACGCTGAAATAATAAGGGGCCAATAGGAACAGAAGGGGCTGTCTCACGTGAGGCAGCCCTTTTTACTTCGTGTCAGTATTGATTCGTTACTTTGTCAGAGCGCTGTCGCTTCTGTATTCGATGGCCCTGGCGACGGCTTTCTCCAGATCATTTTTCAGGCCGGGCTCTGCTTCTGTATAAGACTGAAGATCCATCTGGATCTTGCGCCTTCCGTTCCTGTAATATTCTTTCAGATCAGGCTCGGCCGCGGCATAAAGATCCCGCTTGGCATCGAAGATATCCAATTCGTTAGTGGTGACTTTCTGCTTGTGTTTATTTACCAGAAGCCTGTCGAGCGCGAAAATGATCATCCGGACATAGTCAAAATACTGCTTGTCCTCTTCTGCGGCACTCTCCTTGGCTTCGGTTACCCTCTTCTGGATCTGCTTTACGCGGATCGGTGTGATCTCATCGGCGGGATTGATATCGCTGATCTTGGTCCAGCGGCCCATGCAGAGGATCCTGCCGAGAAGCGCTTCGAAGTCTGAAGGATCCGCCATAAGCATGTGTGAGAATCTGTCTTCAGCTTCGGCGTAAAAACCGGTGTTCATGGAATTCATGGCCTTTTCGAGAGGCATGCCGAAGAAGAGTGAGACGCCGTAGGCGACACCGCAGGAACTGCATTCAAAGACGCGCTTCTCTTTGTCGAGAGCAAGCTGCGCGCCGCATTTTGCGCAGGTGATCTTTTTGCCGGTATCTTCATATCCGGTGAGATCAACCGGTGTGGTCTGAGCTTCTGACGGTGCGATTTCCTCGTCTGTTTCCTGCGGCTCAAATGCTTTGAGAGATGAAAACATGCGCTTATAGTGCATCTCAAGGCCGCTTATCTTCGAATCCATGGTCCTCGCACCGGTGTTGCCGATCTCGGCCATGTTGCGGAGAGGTTCATGATCCTTGTCGTCCTTTTTAAACGACCATATAACATAAGCCGCACCTATTCCGGTAACTATCAGGGACATGATGACGCCGGCAATGCGCATACCCGGTTCGCTGCTCACTGCCGTTAACAACAGTGTGCCGGCCAGAAAAGCACCGAAAAGAATATAAAAGATTATGGCATTGCTCCTGCCCTGGCTGTATGCTTTGTATTCCATTTCGGCAACAGTGAATTTGGGCTTGTTCTTAACTGAAGTGATCTCGGCTTTTTCCTTCTCATATTTCTTCATGTCGGAGACGAGATCCGCCATATCTGAAAGTATGTCAAAGTATCCGGCATTCGGCTGACCGGCATTGTTCTGCGCAAATTCTATCTCATTCTTCAGGGCGGTCATGTTGCATTTTCTCATTAATCCGGGATCCTGAAGATCGTTTACTGAAGATGCTTTAGCAGTGCTGAACACAAGGCCCTGCAAAGCGGTGAAATTGTGAGGACGATCGGCCAGTATCGCCTTAAACTTCGTCTGCGCAGTGGAAAATTCCTTTTGCTCCAGACAGGCCTGAGCCTGACTTATGATCTCTTCACCATGGAAATCAACGGCATTGAATCTCGTGCCGCAGAAAGGGCAGTCAAAGAATTCCTGATCGGAATCAAAGACCAGTACGCCCGCGCATTTTGAACAGGTATAACTCTTTAATACAGCCATTTTGGATATCCCCCATAAACCAAAACCAATAACCCAAAATCATATTATCAGATTTGGGGGTGCTGCAAAAGTATAAAGGGAGCAGTTTATCCTTATTTGTCCGCTATTCCGGCAATGTCATCGTACTCGGGCTTTGCCTTCGTCACGCCAAAGCCTTCAGATACCTTGACCGATACTTCGCCGAACTTGGTCATGACCTTCTCTTCGCGTCTTGAGAGTCTGAATCTGTCCATCGCGGTGTATCTTATCCCGATCGTTGTGGTGTGCTCGAAAATCAATTTAGCGAACTTCTCTTTGTCCTCAGGTTTTACTACGCAGGTGATGAGGATGCCGGGGCGGTTCTTCTTCATGTAAACTGGTGTCGTAAAAACATCCAGCGCACCGCTGCTTAAGAGAACGCCTGTCGCATAACCGATCTCTTCGCCGGTCATGTCATCGACATTGCAGCTCATCTCGATAACTTTATCGTCATCTTCACTCTTCTCTTCACCAATGAAAGTCCTGAGCATGTTAGCCTTCTCAAAATCCTTCTTGCCCATGCCGTAGCCGGTCTTCCCGATCGCCATGACAGGTCTTGTACCAAAAGTATCTGCGAAGTGCTTTAAGAGCGCTGCGCCTGTAGGTGTAAGGAGCTCTCCTTCAACATCGCCGCTGTATGTGGGAATGCCTTCGATAATGCTTGCAGTTGCGGGCGCGGGAACAGGTAATATTCCGTGTGCACACTTCACCTGGCCGAAGCCTGTGGCAAGCGGTGATACAACTATTTTAGAAGGCGAGAGCTTTTCGAGAAGAACGCATACGCCGACTATATCAGCAACCGCATCCATCGTTCCAACTTCGTGGAAGTGGATGTCAGTTACAGGCTTTCCGTGCGCCCTGCTCTCAGCTTCAGCGATGAGGCCGTATACTGCGAGCGCATCTGCCTTAACCTTATCAGATACGTTAAGGCCGCCTATGATGTTCCCGATATCACTCATGTGAGTGTGGTGATGGTGATGCTCATGTTCGTGTTCGTGCTCATGAGTATGCGCATGCTCCTCGTGGGTATGCTCATGATGGTGATCGTCATGGTGATGCTCATGCATGTGCTCATCTTCTTCAACACCGGATACAACAACGTGCGCGTGAGTGCCTTCGATACCGCACTTGACGCTCTTTTCGAACTCGTATTTACCATCGGGAATGCCCAGAGAATTAAGCTTGTCCTCACACGCTTTTACATCGCCTGTAAGTTCGGCCAAAGATGCCAGGAGCATGTCTCCTGCTGCGCCCATATTGCATTCGATGTAGAGAGTCTTCATGGTTTAACCTCCGATGTGATTGATCATGCTGGCAGAGTATCCTGCGCCGAATCCGTTGTCGATATTAACTACAGTGACACCACTCGCGCATGAGTTCATCATGGCAAGAAGTGCGGTAAGTCCTTCAAAAGATGCACCGTAACCGACGCTCGTCGGAACGGCGATAACAGGACAATCAACAAGACCTCCGATAACGCTTGCAAGGGCTCCTTCCATGCCTGCGACTGCGATAATGACTGAAGCGCTCATTAGCTCTTCCTTGTGCGCGAGAAGGCGGTGTAATCCCGATACACCGACGTCGTAAACACGGTTAACTTTATTGCCCAAAAGCTCAGCTGTAACGGCAGCTTCCTCAGCGACGGGAAGATCTGATGTGCCGCCTGTTGCGACAACGATAGTGCCCTTGCAGGAAGGCTCAGGGATCACGCCCGCAACACCGATACGTGCTGTGTCGTAGTACTTAACGGGAGTATTAAGAGCTGCTGCTTTCTCTGAAGACAGCCTCGTGATAAGAACTGTCTCCTGGCCGCCTTCAAGAAGACTCGCAGCGATCGCATCAATCTGCTCAGGCGTTTTGCCTTCGCCGTAGATAACTTCCGGAACGCCCTGTCTTAAACCCCTGTGAAGATCGGGCTTCGCAAATCCAAGATCAACAAAAGGCTTCATCTTTAACTGGAGCTCTGCCTCTTCGGGAGTCATCTCCCCCTTTGCGACCCTTTCTAAAATGTCTCTTGCGTCACTCATTTTCCTATAGCCTCATTCA
>JAEEGI010025693.1_pt1 | contig 11392 bp, 13 predicted proteins | sample 8958751 | NCBI WGS metagenome assembly JAEEGI01 (sample SAMN16246545, study PRJNA631951) | gut metagenome | biome: gut microbiome; feature: rumen; material: KS-attached | host: Bos | place: Iran: Karaj | collected 2018-10 | reverse complement strand
ATATTAAATATATTAGAGATGCTAAGGAATATTCTACAAAATTGAAATTAGGTTAAAAAACAACTTTATAGTTGTTTTTTTATGTTATAATACTACTGCGTTTTGTGAGGTGAACATATGAAAATCGGTTTTATATCACTTGGATGTTCAAAAAACTTAGTTGTTACGGAAGAAATGATTGGTCTTTTTAGGACTAAAGGTTTTTCTGTTGTATCAGATCCATCTGATGCTGAAATATTATTGATAAATACATGTGGATTTATAGATTCTGCTAAGGATGAGGGAATAAAAACAATATTAGAAATGGCTGATTATAAAAAAGATAAATGTAAGTATTTAATTGTTACAGGATGTTTGGTAGAAAGATATATAGAAGAATTAAAGCAAGAATTACCAGAAGTAGATTTGTTCATTAAGATTTCTGATTATGATAAACTATGGAAATTAATATCAAATCTAATTAACAAAAGGGAATCAGATGGAATATTAAATTATAAGAATAGAGAGCTTACTACTGGAGATGTAATGGCTTATTTGAAAATAGCTGAGGGATGTAGTAATTATTGTACTTATTGTGCTATTCCTTATATTCAGGGCAAATATGTTTCAAGAAAATATGAAGATATTATAGACGAAGCAAAAATGTTGGCTGCTAAAGGTATAAAAGAATTAGTAGTAATAGCTCAAGATACAACGAAATATGGCTTGGATTTGTATAATAAAGATAGATTACCAGAATTGTTAGAAGATTTGTGTCATATAGATGGAATAAAATGGATTAGGTTTTTATATTCTTATCCTGAATCAATTAGTGATGAATTGATTCGTGTTGTAAAGAAAAATGATAAAATTTGCAATTACTTTGATTTGCCTATACAACATATTAATAATGACATTCTAAAAAGAATGAATAGAAAGACGGATAAAGAAAGTATTTTAAAATTAGTAAAAAATCTACGTAAAGAAATTCCTGATGTTATTCTTAGAACTACACTAATAGTTGGCTTTCCTGGTGAAACAGAAGATCAATTTCAAGAATTATATGATTTTGTAAAGGAAGTAAAATTTGATAGACTCGGAGCTTTTTCATATAGCCCAGAGGATGGAACGCCTGCTGCAAGATTTAATGATCAAATAGATGAAAAAACAAAAGAAAAAAGAAGAGAAGCAGTGATGGAACTTCAACAAAAAGTAAGTAAAGATAATTTAGAGAAAAAAATTGGTAATATCCATGAATGTTTAATTGAAAATGTTACTGAAGATGGGGAGTATTTTATTGGACGAACTTATATGGATGTTCCTTCTGAAGATGGAATTGTTTATATAAAATTTGACGATAATATTATGATAAACGAGTTTGTCGATGTTAAAATAATTGATTCCGATGAATATGATTTACACGGAGTAATAGTATAAATAGAAATACAATAGTATTTTTATTTTTTTATGTTATAATTTAGATATAATATGGGGTGATATGATGTCAACAATTACTGTATCAGATGAAGCAAGTTTGGCTTCGACTGCAGCTTCTGTTAAAAAGCAAGCTGATGAATTAAAGGAATCGATTTCTACTATTAAAAACGATCTTGGTGATGCTGCTGATTTTGATGGTTTACCTGTTTCGGCTGCTGCCGATACTGTGTCAAATAATCTAGAAGTTGCTTGTGAAGATTTAGTAACTGCAAGTACAAATATTACTAATTTAGCTTCAGATATATTAGGCTATGATGTAAATGATTATGAAGGCAATATAGATAAAGCAGATCAAGCTAAAGCTGATAGTATATATAAAGATTTAGTTAGCAAGTATGGTGAAGAAAAAGCTAAAACATTGATGGCTGTTTGGACATTCTTAAAGGCAAAAGGATTATCAGATGAAGCTGCTGCTGGTGTAATGGGTAATATTCAACAAGAAAGTAACTTTAGTACTACTGCTGTTGGTGATGGTGGAACTAGTTATGGTTTAATTCAATGGCATGCTGGTAGAAAAGATAATTTATATTCTTATTGCAAGCAAAATGGGTATGATCCTAGTAGTTTAGAAGGTCAATTAAATTTCTTGTGGAATGAATCTTTGGATCCTAATTCTTCTTATGGTAAAGAGTTAAAATCTAGAGGTTTCTACAATGCTAGCAGTGCTAGTGATGCTGCAGTCATCTTTCATGATGTTGTTGAAAAAAGTGCCGACAGTGCTGATGCAGTTAGAAGGGTAAGAGGAGGAAATGCTGAAAACTGGTATTCTACGTTTACTGGTTTAGGTTCAGCAAATTCATATAATAATACGAAAGCAGTATCTTCTTCGTCTAATTGGAGTTCTTTATCTGGTAATTCTAGTAGTAGTGGATCATATAGTAGCACTGGGGCTAGAACAAGCAGTAGTAGTGGCTCTAGTAGTTCTAAGAGTTCAAAGAGTACTAAAGATAAGAATGATAATACCAAAGCAAAAGAAAAAGAAGATAAAGGAAAAGATACAACTGTTGTTACTCCTGTTAAAATCATAGAAATTACAACAACAACTTTACCTAAATCTATAGAAACACTAACTAAGAATTATGATGAAATCGCAGAAATGAATTATTTATATGGTTCAGATGGTTCTAAAGTAATTGATTTAGTTAATAAAGTAGATTTAGATTATAGTAGTGGAAATTTGGGAGCTGTAGAAACTAAATTAAGAGAATTAGGATATACTGATACAGAAATTCAGACTATATTACCTGATAGAGAAAAAGTATTAGATGCTGTAATGGCTGGTTATAAGAAACAAGTTGTTACTGATGAAGCCGCTAAATTGGCAGCTGATGATGGAGTTAAAGATTTTAAATCTTCATATAAACCAGGATCTAAGGATGAATTATATGTTCCATGTAATGATGAAAAGACTCTTAAAGCTAAAGAGAAAATGGATACAGCTATGAAAGATTATGCAAGTAAGGGCAAGGAAGCTCAAAAAGCTCTAGATACAGTTGCTAATAATAAAAAAGCAATGGAAGAATTAGAAAGTAAGACTAAGAAAGAGTTCGGATCAGACACATCTAAATGGACTGAGTCAACAGCTAAAAAGTATAATGAATCCATTGAAAAATATAATAAATCTGTAAAAGAAGCAGAAACAAAAATCAAGACTTTTGAAGCAGCAAAAGAAACTTATAAGTCAGCTTTATCAGATTTCAATAAAGCTAGAGATAATTATGTAAAAACTATAACGGATGAAGTTTCAAATTCGCCTTCAAGTGAAAATGCTTCTAATAGAGCTGAAGCAGCAAATCTTAGGGATTATGAAAATGGTGAGGCTCCAATTGAAGTAGATAAGACAACAATGAAAACAACTAACGATGGTGTAAACATTTAATTTACTATATCTTAAAGTAAAATTAATGTATAGTTTTGTTAAATTAGTGGTCTAATTTTTGAATAATGTTATAATAGAATTATAGAGGAGGTAGGATGTTATGACTACAATGGGATACGATACTGGAGACATGGTAATATGGTCTGGTGATGTAGATGATGCTTCACAATCATATCAAATTGAAAGTGATTCATTGTTTTCAGCAGTAGATAATATGTCTGCGTATTATACTGGAGGTTTAGCAGAAACTTTCCAAGAAGAGGTTTTAAGTAAAAAATCTAATTTTAACAATATGGCTGAAGCAATTGCTGAGTGTGCAGAAGTTATTAAAAAGCAAGCAAGTAATATTGATGATGCTGAAGATGAAATGGCACATAAAGCTCGTAGCGGAAATATTTTAGGCGATTAATTAAAGGAGGAATTAAATTATGGCTGCACCAAATGGTATGAATAAAACAAATTATGAACAAGTGTTAGAGTTTGTTCATGAAGCACAAAAGAAGGCAGATAATATTGACACAATTTTAAAAGGTGTTCAAGAAAAAGTTGATCAAATAGATACTGAAGATTCAAGTTTATATTTTGGTACTAAGTCTGCAATGGCTATTAAAGAAGAATTTGAAAGATTAGCTGGAGAATTCTATAAATTTAAAGCACAAATTGATAAGTATGCAAAAGATGCAGAAACTGAAGCAGAAACTATCAAGAATGCTTTATAGTCTTTTTATAACTTTGTTATAAAAAGTTTTTTTGATGGAGATGAGAAGGGTATGTTTAAAATAGTTACTGGTGATCTTGATTCTTTTGTTAAGAATGCAACCACTATACATAATGACTTTGATTATAATATTAAACGATTAGAAAATTTAGTTTCGACAATGGAGGTTTCTGATGCATGGCGCGACAATATATTGAAAGCATCTTACATTGCTGCCTGTAAAAGTCACATTGCTAGGTTTAAAGGAATAAGTAAAGTTATGAATGGTGATATTAAATATGCTCGTTCAAAAGCTCAAAGAGCTGAGGAACTTACAAATATTTATAAAAGTTAAGATAGTATATAATAGAAAGGGTTGGTATTATGGCAAGGAGTTTATCTACAGAAGTTTTTGTTAAAATTGACGCTCTGGAAGAATGGGAAACCGAAATGAGAGGAATATGTCAAGATTTAATGAAAAATTGTGATGACTATAGAGATGCGTCAATTGCGGTGGCGCCTAGTTGGCAAGGTAAATCTGCTGATGGTTTCTTGGATAATGCTGATTTTTTGACTACAACTGGTAATAATTCATCACTTGAAATGGAAAGTGTTGGGGCATATATGCAAGAAGTTGCTCTAACAACGAAGGAAAAACTATGATAAAGGTGATGAGTTATGAGTAAAAGTGATAATACTGTAACATCAAATGTAGGTAAGTTTTCATCTTCATTTTCTGATGCTGTAGGAAAAATTGATACTTCTCCTTTAAAGGATGCTTGGTCTGGGGAAGCTGCAACCACTGTAAATGATGATTTACAGACAGCTATGGATGCGGTTAATAAAGTTAAAGAACAAGTTGAAAAGCTTAAATCCATTTTAGAAGAAGTTGATAAATTAAAAGATCTTAAGGATGAAATAGATACTTTAAATGAGAGAATTTCTACATTATCAGGATTGATTTCAAATGCTAAAGAAGGTGTTGATACATCTGGTTGGTCTAAGGAAAAGTCTGATAAAGAAGATCAAGTTAAAGAGAAACAAGAAGAATATGATAAACTAAAAGAAAAAATCAAGGGTGAACTTGAGGGTTTTGAATCGATTTCTTCACAAATTGTTGCTAAGACTTCTGAGTCTCTAGGTGTTGACACATCTGCTGATTATATAGTTGATTTGTATGAAATGTTATCTATGTTTAATTCAGGAGAATTATCAAAGCTTTCTGATGGTGATTCTTTGTATAATTATTATTCCAAGGATGAGATTGAAGCAAAACTTAAGTCAATTAAATCTAAATATACTGGCAGAGATGCCGCAGTTAATTGCGCACTAACTGTTATGGGTATGGCAGCTGCAAAAGGTTTGAAATTAGATTATGATTGGGGCGGAGGACACACAGATGTTACTTCTTTAGATGCTGTTGCATCAGGAGTAGACTGTAGTGCTTTTGCTTCTTGGGCTATTAATCAAGGATCGTCTGGTACGTTCCATACAATGACCACTTATGGTTTGATAGATCAGGGATCTAGGGAAGAATATGAAGACGCTAAAAAAGGTGATATTCTTGTTTCTAGCGAACACGTTGTTATGATAGTTGATAACGATCCAGAAACTCAACAGTTTCTTGTTGCAGAAGCGAGTGGTTCCGATACTGGTGTTATTTTACGAACAAGATCATACTCTTCTGTTTCCGGGGCTTATCAAGCTCGTGATTTATCTAGTATTTATGGAAATTAAAAAGTCTTTTTTAAGACTTTTTTATTTTGTGTTATAATGTGTTTAGAATAAGAGGTGGTATTATGGATTTATCTAGTAATCTTACTAAACAAGTATTAGAAAAATTGAATTTAGATCATAATACACCTTTAACTATTGATATGTTAGGTCATATCAAAAAGCTTGACTTAAAAAAAGAAGATATAAAATATTTGAAGCATTTTTTTAATGTTGAGGAAATAATTCTTTCTTCATTTCCTTCAGTTACTGATGAAGAAATTTTAGAATTGAGTAAATATAAAATTAAAAAACTTTTTGTAATTGAACAAAATGCTTTGTTTAATGTTGATTTCTCTGGCTTTAAGAACTTAAAAGAATTGGAAGTAATTCATAATGAAAACATTACTTTTATCAAAGGTCTTGATAATCTAGATAAACTTGTTTTTTATGATAATAAATCATTTATAAACGTTGATACTATTTTCGATTCTATTAAGGATGTTAATTTGACTTTGGATATTGTTTATTACAAGAAAGTTCTTAATTATTCTATGTTAAACTATATTGGGTCTGATGTTATAGATAATATTTCTTGGATTGGATTAGTCGGATTAAGGAATTTTATAGTACATGATTATTCTAATTATGAAATGGATTATATAATTAAATCAATTGTAAAAGTAACATCTAAATATATTTATGCCAAGGATGACGAATACGAGAGATTTGCTATTCTATATAAATGGATGATTGATAATATTAAGTTTATAAATAACGACATAGAAGAGCCAAGAAATTCAATTAATAGTTTATATGATGTTTTTAAATATAAGGTTGCTGGAAGATTATTATATGCTAGAACTTTTCAATTGTTGTTGTCTTTTGTAGATATAGATACTACAATGGTTTATTCAATAGGTGCTTTAAAAGATTTTCAGTTTGCTAATGGCGAAAAAGCGATTTCATTGCTTGGAACATCTGATTATGGATTATTAAGAGTGAATTTATCAAATAAGTTCTATTATTGTGATATAGCCCGTGATTCTTTGATTAACTCAAGTAAATTGTTTAATTATTATAAATTGTTTTTAGCTTCTAAGAAGGAACTTAAGGATATTCATCAGTTAGTAGCTGAAGGAAACGTTATAGCAGATCATTCTTACAATGGTGATGATGGTGATGATTTAATTTTCTTTTCTGAATCTAGATTTAAAGAGATAAATAATATATATAGAACTATTGATAAAATTTTAAGTACGATTGATATGATTAAGGAAATATCTACTGATGAAATTGCCACTAAGTCTTTTACTGCTGATTTTAGTAAAAGTTTAAAGGAATATATAAATTTAAATAAAATGTATTTTATTTATAATTATTTTCCAGATTCTTTAGATTCAAATGATGACTTATCATACTATGTTAATTATTTATATATACATAAATTGATATCGGATTATATGTATAAAATATTTTGTTTAATAAAAAAATAGACACAGTGTCTATTTTTTAATTATGAATATAGTTTTTAACGCCTTTTGTACTAAGATCTATAATGATACTAGCAACTTCTTCTACTGATTTGTCAAAGTCATTTTTTACCCAATAGTTTAAAGTCCCTAGTGCTCCATTAAAAATGAATATTGCTGCATTTGCTATTTTATCTTCATCTATATTCGGTATCTTTATCCATTTATCATAGCATTTTTGGTATGTGTCCTCTAAAACTTCGTTTAAGAAATATATATTATTATTAGTGTTAAATAGTATTGTCATTAACTTTTTATCTTCATAGCATAGCTTTAATAAGGTTTTAGCATATGTTTGAATGTTATAGTTTTCTTCTAATATTTCTCCACTTATTCTTTTCATTTTTTCCGTGAAATCATTTTCAATTTTTTCTAATAAATCATATACATCTAAATAATATCTGTAAAACGTTGCTCTATTAATGTCAGCTATTTTGCAAATTTCACTAACTGTTATCTTGTTTATGTCTTTTTCTTCTAATAATTGCAAAAAGGTTTCTTTAATAATATTTTTAGTATATTTAACTCTTCTATCCATAATAATCATTCCTTTTTTAAACAAATTCCTATAAATCTGTTTAATATATTACAAAAACATTAGCAATTGATGATTGAATGTAACTATATTTAGATTATATAATACATTTGAAAGTTATTCAACATGTGTTTAAAAAGGTGATTAAGATGAATATTTTTAGTGAAATAAAAGAAAAGATAATATATAAACATCCATGGGAAAAATATTACCCCAAAGGTAAGAGGAGTGTAAAAGTTCCAAATATGTCTTTATATGAATTTTTACGTAAGAATAATAAAGATAATATGAACGGTATTGCTATAAACTATTTTGGAAGAAAATTCACTTATGAAGATTTATTAGTTGATATTAATATTTGTGCTAAATCACTTAGAAGTCAGGGGATTAGACCAGGGGATATTGTGTCTATATGTTTGCCAAATACACCTGAGTCTGTTATTTCTTTTTATGCAATTAATAAAATAGGTGCTATTGCTAATATGATTCATCCTTTGTCTGCTCAAGAAGAAATTAAGCAATCTATTATTGCTACTAAGAGTGTTATTTTAATAACTGCCAATTTTACTTATAGCGCAATAAAAAATATTATTGATGATACAGATGTATATAAAGTTGTTTTGGTCTCTGCTCGAGATTCTATGCCAACTATGATGGGAGTTGGATATTATTTATTAGAAGATTGTAAGGTAGAAATGCCTGCTAAAAGTGAGAAATATCTTTCATGGAAAAATTTTATGAGTAGGGGTTCTAATTATAGAGGTAGTGTTCTTGTTAAAACTACAAAAGATCAACCCTGTGTTATTTTGCATAGTGGTGGAACAACTGGAGTTCCTAAGAATATATTATTAACTAACGGAAATATAAATGTTGTAGTTGAACAAGCTAAAATAATGCTTCCAGAACTTGATAATACAGATAAAATGTTATCAATTTTACCGATGTTTCATTGTTTTGGTTTAGTAGAATGTATTCATTTTCCATTATGTACAGGAGCAACAGTAATTCTAATACCAAAATTTGATGCTGGAAGATTCGATAAACTACTAACTAAATATAAACCTACTATAATACCTGGTGTTCCTACATTATTTGAAGCGTTAATAAAGAATAAACACATGAAAAATATTGATTTATCAAATGTTAAATATGTAGTTAGTGGGGGAGATTCTTTAAGTCCTGATAAAAATGCTGCTGTTAATAAGTTCTTAAAGGAACATAATTGTCATCATCGTATAATACAAGGTTATGGTATGACTGAAACCAGTGGAGGAGTTATCTTTGGCGGACTTGGTAGTGATGAACTTGGTAGCGTAGGAATTCCTTTACCAAGTAATGAAGTGAAAATTGTAAGTGTTGAAACTAGGGAAGAAGTACCTGCTGGAGAAATCGGAGAAATAATGCTTGCTGGGCCGACTGTAATGCTAGGTTATTTAGATAATGAGAAGGAAACTAATGAAGTATTAGAGAAGGATAAAAAAGGGAAAATATGGGTTCATACTGGAGATTTAGGTTATTTAAATGAAAATGGAGTATTATTTTTCGTTCAAAGACTTAAAAGAATGCTTATTGTATCTGGATATAATGTGTATCCATCTCATATAGAAGAAGTATTAATGAATCATCCATATGTTTTAAATTGTGGAGTTATAGGTGTTCCTCATCCATATAAAGTACAAGTACCTAAAGCTTTTATTGTGTTGAACGAAGACGTTAAGCTAAATTCTAAAGTAAAAGATGAAATTAAAGATTATTGTAAGAAAAACTTAGCTAAATATATGATACCAAAAGAATTTGTATATAGAGAATCATTACCTAAAACACTTATTGGTAAGGTTAATTATAGGGAATTAGAAAAAGATTCTGAAAAAAAAGAAGAGTTATAATTATAACTCTTTTATTATTTTATATAAATCTAACCAGTTGTCGGTTTGTATTTTAACGTCGTGTTTTTTAGAATTAAACATTATAGTTTTAATACCTAAACTTTCTGCTTCTTTAATATGCTCGATACTATCATCTATTAATAAATCTATGTTATGTTTTTTACTAACAGTTCCTTTTTTTCTAGCATCTGTATATATGTGATCTACATATATATCGTTTTCTTTTAGCCATTTATCTAAATTTTTAACTAGGTCTTTGTATTTTATTTTTTCTCGTGATGTTATTATACATAATTCATTATCTTTCTTGAGTTTTTTAAGTACCTTTACGGCATTTTCTCTTATAGGTGGATATTTTAGGTCTTCTCTATATAAATCCCAGAATGTAGTTATGTAATTATCATCATATCCACTATATATATTATTTGGAATAGTAGAATTATATCTTGGATTAGGATACTTGTTAATATAATCGTGCCAACATATTTTTATAAGTTGCATTGTATCTACTAATGTTTCATCTATATCTATGCCTATTTTCATCTTGATCACCGCTAGATGAATTATACCATTAAATGTAAAGTAGATAAACATTTTTATTTACACTTGTTATTTTTTGATATATATTTTAAGTATAGAAAAGTAGAGGTTTTTGAGATGAAAAAGTATTTTATTTTTATTGCTTTATTGATGTTACCATTTTTTGTACATGCTGCCAGTTTAATTGAAGGAATTAATGTGGATGGTATAGGAGATATAAGTGTTGCTAAGAAAACACATAATTTAAAGCTTACAACTTCACTTGATTATGCCACTATTGAAGTTAAAGCAGTTGATGGAGCTACTGTTGAAGGTGGCGGAAAAGTAGAAGTTAAAGAAGGAGAAAATACAATAGAAATAAAAGCTACTAAAGGTGAAGAAACAGATGTTCATACTATAAATTTAACTATTACAAAAGCTGAAAAAGGGGTTTCTAAAGGTGAAGCAAGTGGAACTAAAGGTAACCCTAATACAGGAGCGTTCGTTTCTGCTATTGCTGTAGGTGCTTTAGTTGGTATTGGCATTGTGTTCTATGTAGTTTCTAAAAAAAGAAAAATTAATTCAATTTAAGATGCTATGAGCATCTTTTTTTGTGGTTGAAATGAGAAATACTTGCTTATTAAGTATTTTGTGCTATAATGAAATTACCTGTTTTTAGGGGTATAGTTCAATGGTAGAATAACGGTCTCCAAAACCGCTGATGTGGGTTCAACTCCTGCTACCCCTGCCATTAAAATATTTGCTCTAACTTTTATAGTTAGAGTTTTTTCATGAAACACTCGTGATATCTAAGATTTATGATATAATATACAACTAATAAAGAAGGTGTTACATTTGAAATCCGAAGAATTTCAAAAAATCAAAGATGAATATAAAAGATATAAAGATTTAATGGCAGAAGAAGAACTTTTAAGAGAAGAGTTAAAAACTAGAGTTGATACGTATGCTAATTTAAGCAGATTGGCTTTTAGACTTGAAGTTGTAGAAGATGATTTATTTGGTATAAACAATGACGAAGATATATATGTATCGCTTGCAGATAGTAACTTATTTGAAAGAATAAAATCTGATACTGATAAAAAGTTATATTTTTTCTATGGTATGGTAAGATAAGACCTAACTCAAAATAAAAAT
>JAEEGI010025691.1_pt1 | contig 11392 bp, 10 predicted proteins | sample 8958751 | NCBI WGS metagenome assembly JAEEGI01 (sample SAMN16246545, study PRJNA631951) | gut metagenome | biome: gut microbiome; feature: rumen; material: KS-attached | host: Bos | place: Iran: Karaj | collected 2018-10 | reverse complement strand
CGGCCAGACGCGCGGCATTCATATCCACGACGGCGCCGAGATTGCCCATCTCATGCAGCGTGCGGATATGATTCTCGCCCCAGCGGCCGCCTCCGATCACGCAAATCTTTTTACTCATTTTCAAATCTACCTCCCGGTCAAGCTGCGCTGCGGCGCAGCAGTTATCAAAGAAGCTTTTCAGAATAATAGCGCTTTCGCACGATAAAGCCCAACGCAAGGCTCATGGCGATATACACCGAAACGCTGGAAACGGCGACTCCGAGACCTCCGAATCTCGGGATCAGCAGACAATCCATCAGGACCTGCAGAGCCATTCCGCCTCCGGCGACATACAGATTCAGCTTTTGCTCGCCGACGGCGGAAAGCACGTTGGCGATCGAAGATCTGATCCCGTTGTTGAAGAAAGAAGCGATCAGAAGCAGGCGCATGATCGGCACGGCGGAGAGATAAGTTTCCCCGAAAATCAAAGTGATGATCGGTTTTGCCAGAACGGAGCAGAGCAAGACAATGGCTCCCATCACGGACATGGTGATTATCAGAACGATCTGAAGCTTTTCTCTTATCCAGCCGTAGTTTCCCTCTTTGTCGTACTTCGTGAAGTACGGGGCGACGAATATCCCGACGGCCGCGACCAGAATGGAGAGGTTTGCGGGGATCACATAAGCGATCTTATAATCGGCCAAAACCTGCTCATTGCCCGAAAACTGTCCCAGCAGGAATACATCGTTGAGCATGAAGACCGTCCAGAGGCCGTTGGTGAGCATGATCTGGATGGAATAGATGTCCATCTCTTTCTTCTGTTTTTTCTCCATCGGCTTCGCTTCGACAGCGGAGAAATAATTCCTGCTGACAAACAGGACGCAGACCGCCGCGCAGAGGATCTCCGCAGCCAGCCTGGCTCCGACCGTCAGATCAAGGCCGCCGAACGCGGCGCCGAGCACGCGCGCGGTGATCTGAAAAAGCGCGATCCCAAACGCCAGAACGGCATATTTTTTATTTTCATACAGGCCGCGAAGCGTATGGAGAGAGGCATTCTGAAGAAAAATGAACGGAATGCAGATCATGAGGAACGCCCCGGTCAGAAAATGCCCGCGAAAGGCCTCCTTATGCGGGAAGAAAAGGACCGTAAGCAGTCCCAAGGTCACCAGTACGGCGTTCCACAGAGAACCGTCCCGAAGCGCGTGACGAAAACAGCCCTTTCTCATCGGGAGTTCATCCGCCAGGACCTGATAACGAAGAAGGGCCGTATCCAGGCCGAAACCTGCAAAAATAAAGAAATAACCCATAAAATTCTCATAATAGCTGAGAATCCCGTATTCGGATTTTGTCAACAGCCGCACGATGAAGATCGAGCCGAAAAAGGAAGCGAACTTTGTCATGAAGCTTCCCACGATCACATGAAAAGCTCCCGTTTCCTTCAGCGTTTCGATCTTCTGTGAAAGGATGGCTTTATATTTTCCCATTTTTGCTATCCTCCCTTGCTTTTCATGCAAGCGCGCCGTTCTCCCGCGTTTTTCCCTTCTTTTCGGAATAAAACAGCAGGATCAGGATCATCAGCATCCAGGGGCCGAAGAAAAGGCTGGAAAACAAATATGCATCCGCCAGTGAGAACACCGCAAAAGAGAAAAAGCCGACGGCCAGCTGATAGCTCGTTCTCTGTGCGAAGCTGTCGATCAGCTTCAGGATCAGGCCGAAAAGAAACAGAGCCGCGAAGGTCCCGATATGGCCGAAGCGCATATAGCCCTCCGCCAGAAAACCGGTGTTGGAGTTCATGTTCGGCGCCTGAAAATAGATGCGGGAGATCTCGTAGGTATAGGGGATGTCGGCATAATAGCTGTTGATCCTCACAAGCCAGCGCGGAAAGATCCCGTAGACACCCATTCTGGGACGCTGGCTGAAATAATCGTAATACTTGAACTTGTTGTTCGCGGTATCGAGCATGCACCGCCTTCCGAGAAGCGAAAAGACCTGGTTGAACAGGCCGCGGTCCTTGTTGCTCTCCATCAGGCACAGCACGACCAGGATCGCGAAGCCAAAGCAAAAACAAAAGAACAGCTCTCTGTGGCAATCCTCTCTCCCGGCCCAAAGAGAGCAGGCGACGACCATCGGTGCCGCGAAAAGGTAGGTTTTATGACCGGTATAGAGGTAGATCAGCAGCATGACGCCGCAGAGCAGGGCCGTAAACAGATACTTCTTATCCGTAATGGACTTCGCAATCCACAGCGGCAGAAACACCGCCATCGTCCACTCCAGCAGATAGTTCAGCAGCTTTCCGAGCTCCTTGGCGTTCGCGCGCATCTCATAGACCTTATAGATATCCATCGCCGTGGAGCTGGGTTTGCCGTAGATGCGGATCATCTGAACGACCGTGAAAACGGAAAGCGCGAAAAAGCCGACGATCATCAGCGTGGAGAGCGTCTCCGCCCGGATGATCTGCCGATCCGTGTCAACATAGCGGACGAAAAACTCGCAGAGCAGCGTGGCGAGGCAGACCGTGTTGTAATAGACGGAGTTGTCGTTCCCGAGCGCGTAGATCGTCGTGATCGGGACGATCTGAAGCAGGAAAAACAGCAGAAGAAGAAAAGACGAGGCCTTCTTTCTGTTGTGGTCGATGGCGAAAAAGAGCACGATGCACCAAAGCAGGCCCACGGCGTACTTGACGGGGTTGAAATCCGCGCGGAACACCTTTGTGTTCCAGGTGAGCAGATACCAATACCCCAGATCGCAGGCGAGCTTGAAGAGCAGCATCGGCACAAAAAGGAGCACCGCGCTGTCGATCTGCTTTATTCGTTTGGCGCTCTCAAAAGGCACTTTACTCGATCTCCTTGAAGGCTTTGATCAAAACATCTTTTTCCTTTGCCCAGCAAAGCTCTGCTTTGGCGCGGGTCAGATTGGATTTGCACTTTGCATAAAAAGCCGTGTCCGTCCGCATCTTTTCAACGCAATCGTTGATCGCGTCCAGGTCGTCGGGACTGCAGGTAAGGCCGATCTCATAGCGGTCGATGATCCTCTTCATCTCGGGGAAATCGGATGCAACGATCGGCGTGAGAGACTGGATGCTCTCGAAAAACTTGTTCGGGAGAGCAAAATAATAACTTTTTGCCTTTCCCTCGATCATCATCAGGCTCAGGTCCGCCGCGCCGACATAGCGCCACAGATCGCGGAGCGCGACGGCCGGATGGAAGACCACCCGGTCTTCCACACCCAGCTCCGACGCGAGCGCGTGCAGCTTTTCGACAAAGTCCGGCTGTCCGTCGCCGAGGATAAATGCGCAGATCCTGGGGTTCTTTGCCGTAAGTCGGATCAGCGCTTCGATCCCTCTCATGCTCGTCAGCATGCCGTGGTACATCACGAGGAAGCCGTCCTCCCCTGCATTCGGAGGCAGCATTTCGGCCCGCGTCTCGCGGCAGGCCTTTTCATCGATCTCCCAGTTGTCCGGCGTGCTTCTGACAACGATCGGTCTTTCCGGGAGGCGGTGTATCCTCTGCACCTCGTCGGCGATGCTGTCGTTGACCATGATGGAGTAGGCACAGCGCCGCATCAAAAAGCGTTCGGCATGCTTGATGAGCACAAAGGCGGCGCGCCCTCTTTTCACATTCCTGCCGAGCTCAAACTCGTGGGAATCGTAGATGAGCTTCGGCTTCTTTTTTTTAAACCAGCCCGAGATCCAGCCGATCGCCAGGCCGGAGATATCGTGACCGGTGATCACGTCGGGACGCAGGGTACCCGCAAAATGCGCCCATGTAAAGATTGAGATCACTCTGTTGAGCGCGTTCGGGACCTTGCTCCCCAAGGGGCGGGAGGAATAACGGTAAACGGGAAAGCCATCCACTTCATCCAGGCGTCCGCGGTCATCCGGCTCCCCTTTTGCAAGCACCGAGACATCCGCTCCGAGTTCTCTGTATACGGAGAGCTCACGCTTGTCGCGGCTGTCGTCTTTCCATGTGCCGATAACGATTTTAAGGACTTTCATCTTCCGTGCTCCTATTCCGCGGACTTTTCAAAATCTCGGATATACTGTTCTGCTTCTGCCCGAACGATCTCGGGATTGAAAACCTTGCGGATCCGGTAATAGGGCGTAGGGATCCCGCCATATTGGCGGAAGGATTTGGCGATCTGCTTGATCATGCTGCCCTCGAAATCATAGGCAAGTCCGAGTTCGTGAGCGATCGTTATTCCCCTGTAGGTGAGCGCGGGATAAGCCTGGCTTCTGGAATAGTCCGGCATATAGCCTCCGAGGAGATGATAGACGCTCCTCTCGTCCCAAACCAGGAACAGCACGGCGTGAACAACGCCGTCGGCGTCCCTCGCGCAAAGCATTTTCCCCGTTCCGTTTTCATGGCAGGCGTCGACAAGTCTGTTCCAGAAATCCCGTGAAAAGGGGCATTCCGCCCCCTGCTTCAAAAAGACCTTTTCGTGTTCGTCGTAAAACTCCTCTTTGGAAATATCCTCGAAGACCGTTGTCAGTCTCTGGCCTTTTTTTATCTCGTTTCTGTACTCCGGCGAGAAGTTTCCCCACACGGCCTCCAGATCGCTCGTATCGGGGATGATATAGGTATATCTGAGAAAGTTCGTGTAGTGCCTCCAGAAGAACGGCGTCCAGTTGCAGAAGGACGGCGTGAACTGCTGCTCGTAGACGTCCAGATGCATATCCTCGATGGCGTCGCAGGCGGCGTTGATGATCTTCTCCTGCAGCTCCGCTTCCTTTACCGGCTTGCGGCTCTTGTCCTCGAGAAAGATGATGCCGTTGTTCTGCGTGAGGGGCGCTTTTGTGATATAGCGGTATTCCCCGCGCCGCTGCAGGAAATAGGGCATCGCCGCAAGAATGTTTCCGCCGCTTTCATACAGCCAGACGTCCCAGTTTTCCGCGCCGCACACGCAGTCGAGCCACCAGGGCTTGGAATAGATCGGGACGTAGGTCTTCCCGCAAAAACTCTGATACTTTTCTTTGTTATTCATCTTACCAACTTCTTTTCGGTCATTCGGCGCTCTGCCTACTCGGCGAGGACTTTTCGGTACAGATCAAAGAGCTTTTCCCGCTCTTTTTCCCAGTTCAGTCCTTCCCGAACCGCTTTGCGGCCGTTCTCGCCCATCTTTTCCGCCTCCTCCGGGTGTTCCAGAAGATAGCGGATCCCATCGGCGATATCCCGGGGGTCGCTCGGATCGACACAGATCCCGAAGCCGAGCCTGTCGATCGCTCTTTCATTATAGGGGGACCGGCTCATGACGACGGGCATGCCGAGCGCCATGTATTCATAGGTCTTGGTGGGGAGACTGTCGTCCTGATTGTACTGTCCCACATTCAAAAGCGTCGCCATGCCGATTCTGCACTTCTGAACGAGCTCTCTCACGTCATCGCGTCCGAGCACGCCCGCGTAATGTACGCAGCGATAAGACTCTCTTCCGGAGAGCTCCTTCTGATATTCCTCCGATGCATACAGACCTGCCAGATAGGCCGAGCAGCCCGCCATATAGGCGGCGTCGATCAACTGCGTGATCCCCCGCTCCGGCGCCAGCGAGCCCACATAGCATACGCTGTTTTCTATCTTTTCCGCAGCGGGATCGTAACGGTCGTAAAACTCCGTCATGGTAGGAAGATTGTAGATCACGGCGATGTTTCGGCATTGTCCCGCGTAAGGATCTCTGTCGAAGCGCAGGCAGGTGTGGATCAGCCCGTCGAAATGACTCAGGGCATATCTCTCGTATGCGGCATAAGCGTTTGCGATCATCGCCGCGCACGGCCTGGGCAGATACTGCTTGACTCTGATCTGATCGGTATAGTTTTCATGGCTGTCGAAAACGACCTTTTTGCCGGCTTTTTTCAGCTTCAGTCCAAAGGGAAGAAGCTCCGGATCATGGAGATGATAGATATCGCAGTCGAGCGCGAGCGCAGCTTCATAAACGCGCTTCGCTCCCTCTGTCATGCGCTTGACGCGCTGCTTCGGGATCTCGCCTACGCCGACAACGTGAACGCCGTTTTTTTCATAGCTTTCGCCCCGTTCGACCAGATACACCTCATAGCCGGCCTGTGCGAGCGAGAGACATTCTTTATGGAAAATGCGGATATCCTCCGGCGGATGCGCACTTGTCATGTGGCAGACTTTCGTCATGGCTTTCTCTCCTCTGTCGCTTTGCCTTCGATCACGTCCAGAAGCTTCTGCGTGAGGACGTCGAATTCATAGGCCTCCGCCGCTTTTCTGGCCCTGAGGCCATACTGCGCCAGCGCCTCTCGGTCAAGCGAGGCGAGCCTGTCGATCTCCCCCGCCACGCCGGCGGGGCTCAGATCCGGCAGCTCGTCGCTGACATGGTAGCTGATCGCGGGATTGTACGGACAGGGAAAATCGGACAGGACAGGCTTTCCCGCCGCGAAATAATCGAACAGCTTGTTCGGGCTGATCCCGAAACGCAGGATGGGGCAATCCTCCACATGCATCAGATTCAGATCCGCGCAGGAGGTGATATACGGCACGTACTTTTTTTCTACGCGGCCTTTGAAGCAGACGTTGCCGATCCCCTCCCGCTCCTGCCGGAGTTTGAGAGCTTCCAGCTCGTCGCCGTCGCCCCAGACCAGAAAGCGGACGCGCTCATCCCTGACCAGTTTGGCGATATCGAGCAGCCTACCCAGATTGTTGGCTTTGCGTATCGCTCCGGTATAAACGACCTTGAACAGATCCGGATCACGCAGCTGCGGATCGTCGATCTGATACCGCTCCCTGTTGCTGTCAAAGAGTTTGAGATCGACGCCGTTGTTGATAAAAAAGACCTTGTCCCGCGGGACGTCTTTTTCCCATCCCCGTTCAAGAATATAGTCGTAAGCGCCTTCCATGGAAAAGATGATCGCATCGGAATGCTTGTAGATCCATTTTTCCAGTATGCGCAGCATGGGCACGACCGGATGATAGGACGGCGCGACGCCGTAGGCCACGATGCTCTCCGGCCACAGATCGGTGATCTGCGCGATCCTCCTGCAGCCGTATTTTTTGGAAAGCTTCAAGCCCTCTGCGCAGGCAAAGAGCGTCATCGAACAGGAGACGATCGCGTCGGGCCGCGGGAGTCGGCCGCAGACCTTCGGCAGCTTGGCGGCGAATTCCATCATATTGGCAAAACGGCTCAGCCCGTTTCCGCTGTATTGACGGCAGCGGATCAGCAGGTAGCGCACGCCGTCGACGGTCTGCTCGGTATACTCCTGTTCTCCCTCGACGAGGTTGATCCGGGAGTTGTGCACCGTGCTCGCCGCAATGATCAGGACCTCATGCCCCTTCTGCATCAGGTGCTTGGCAAAGGTCGTCTGTCTGGCAAGCGGATAGTATTTCGGCGGGACGGCATAATGGTCGATCAGCCAGATCCTCATGGCGTGCTCCTTAATAGATGGGTGTCACCCAGTTTTCGAATTCCTCGTCCATCCCGCGTACCGCCTTGAGATATGCGGCGTGGAGATCGGCCGTGATGGTCCCGGCCCCCTCGGTGAGCGGATAGCGGTCGATGCTCAGGACCGGCGTCAGCTCCATTGCGGAGCCGCAGAGGAACGCCTCGTCCGCCGTATAGAGCTCCGTCCTGTCGATCGTGCGTTCGGCAACCGGATAACCGAGCTTGCGCGCGAGAGCGATCACGGTGTCGCGCGTAATGCTCTCCAGCACGGCGTCGGTCAGCGCGGGGGTATGGAGCGCTCCGTTTTTGATCATGAAAAAGCAGGAGCCCGGTCCCTCGGCGACCTTTCCGAACTCGTTGAGGAACAGGCAGGTGTCATAGCCGTTGCGCAGCGCTTCGCGCTGGCCGACACGGCTGTTGATATAATTGGCGCCGCATTTGATGCGCGGGGAGAGATTGTTGTCGCTGATGCGCCGCCAGGAGCTCACGCAGACGTGCAGCCCCTTCTTGTTGTACTCCGCGCTCGTTCTCCCTCTCGGGATCGGCGCGACGAACATATCCACCGGGTCTGCGCTTCCCCACGAGCCGAAGCCGTCGACGAAAAGCGTCTGACGGACGGAGAGGTTTTCGTCATATTCGTTGGCCCGGACCGTGTCGATCAGCGCGTTTTTCATCTGCTCCTTCGTATAGGGGCAGTCGATCTGGATCAGTCTGGCAGAACGCAGCAGGCGCTCATAGTGATCCTCGAGCCGAAACGCATAAAGCTGTTCTTTTTCCTCGTTCCAGTAACAGGGAATGCCTTCGAAAACATTCAGTCCGAACTGGGAGGTAGGCGCAAGGACATTGATCTTCGCATCATTCACGTGAAGGATCTCGCCCTTGAACCAAATAAGCCTTTCCGAGACGTCGTATTTCATAGCTCTATCCTCTCTTCGCGGTATTCAGTCCGGCAAATGTGCGCGCCGGATGATCTCTTCTTCCTCGTGTTTGGCCGCTTCCGCGTCCGTCATGTTGTCGTCTGCCTTGTTTTCATAGATGTTCTCTTTACGGAACACCTTCAAAACCGAGGCCGCCAGGATCGCGATATCCGTCAGGACGCCGTATTTTTGAAAATCGTCCACATAGCGGTTGTCATAGCCGACCTTCTCGTCCCAGGAGATGTCGTTGCGGCCCTTCACCTGCGCCAGACCGGTCAGCCCGGCCTTGACGTCAAAACGTTTTTTATATCTCTTGTTGAGCGTGTCGAAATCGCCCAGCTCATAGGTGACGCAGGGTCTCGGTCCGACGACGCTCATATCGCCCTTCAGAATGTTGAAAAGCTGGGGAAGCTCGTCTATGCTCGTGTCCCGCAGGAAGCGGCCGACCTTTGTCACACGGGGATCGTTTTCGTAGTTGAAAAGACCGGCCCCCATCGATTCTGCGTTCACGACCATGGAACGGAACTTCAGCATTTTGAAGATACGCCCGTGCTGGGTTCTTCGTCCCTGGGCGAAGAACACCGGCCCCTCCGAGTCTCTTTTGATCGCGACCGCCACGATGAGCCAGAGCGGCGCGAGCAGCACGATCAGAATACCGGAGGAAACGATATCAAATAATCTTTTCAGGATCTGGTTGATCTTGAGCATTTCCGTTCCTCATTCCGTCAGTCTTGGAAAAAACGATACGTGCCGAACAGGTCGTCGAAGCTTTCCGCGCGCTTGATGATCTCCGCTTCGTCTCCACAGATATCCAGCACGGGGAAGTTCGGAAGGATAAAGGGCGGTTTCATCACGAGGGAATAAGAGCCGCAGTTCCCGATGACGAGATAATCTCCGCAGGCGAGCGGCCCGCAATAGTTTTTACAGAGAACGTCTCCTTCGATGCAGGTAAAACCGACGATATCAAGGTCGCTGTATTCACGGCGCTCCCCGCCTCCGGGAACGATCTCGTAGGGCGGGACGATCCCCGACATACTGATATTTTTCTGCGAACCGCGCACGGTCGCGAAGGTCTTCCCGCGGATGTTTTTGATCGTCTCCACGCGTGTGACGAAGCGCATGCAGTCTCCGGCGACAGCCGTTCCGGGCTCAATAAAGAGCGTCGGAGCGTCCGGATCGTCCCCGAAGCGCTCGGCAAAGAGCGCCGCCGCCCGCGAGGCGTAGTCCTCATAACCGACTTCTCCGATCCCGAGCTGTCTGCGAAGAGAATCCGGCATTTTTCCGAAGATGCCGCCGCCGAGATCCAGGATCTCGGGTCTGAGGCCATATCGCTCCGCGACGCAGTCATAGACCCGCAGCATCCCGGAGGCTCTCTTCGTCCAGAATTCGGGCGCTCGTTTTGCGAAATGTGCCTGGAGCTCGCGCAGATGAAGGCGCTTGTTCTCCGCGATCATGCGCAGGGCCCTGTCGAAATCCTCTCCCTCCACATCAAAGCCGAAACGGGAGAGAACGCCGTCTCCGACATCGTAGTTGCAGCGAAGTCCGATCTGCAGAGCTTTCTCCGGGTTCTCCGCCGCGATCCTGCAGATCTCTTCGAGCTCGGCAAGCGTATCGACGTTGACGGTGCCGCCCGCAAGCAGCAGTTTCTGCATTTCGGCGACGTTTTTGATCGGTCCGTTCCAGACGATGCGCGTGGGATCGACGCCGGAGCGCAGCGCGATCCGGAGCTCCATCTCGGAGACGACCTCCGCGAAGCCGCCGAGCCTGTCGACGATCCTCGCGAGCTTCGGCGTGTAGTTGGTCTTGTAAGAGTAAGCAATATTGAATTTGGGATAGTAACGCCGGAAAGCGGCGCTCAGCTCCAGATAGTTTTCCTCGAAGCTGTCGGACTCGAGCAGGTAGAAAGAATCCCCGAATCTGTCCGAAAGGGCGTTCAGCAGCTCAGTCGTCAGTGTTTTTTTCATTTCGCTCCTCAACCTCCGCGGCGCGCCCGCATGAGAGCAGCCACCTTCCCGACGGCCGTTCTGAGTTCCTCCCGGTTGGCGTCGAACTGCTCCTCCGAGGCCCGGGAGGCAAAAGCCTCGAATTCTCTGAGCCTTTTCATATTCTCGGAAAAGATGCGTTCGATCTGTTCGATATCCGTCGTCTTGGAAGTATCGCAGAAAGAGCGGGACAGGATCGCCCTCGTCGAGCCGAGGCGGTAGTGCTCCATGATGATCTTTTCGGCCGGAACGGCGCCCTGTCCGATCTGCGCGATGCCGCCGAATCCGTACGGGATCCCCTTTTCGTTGATTTTCCCGCAGAGCCGCTCGACCGTACCGTTTGTCAGCAGCTCGAACATGAAATCCAGTCCGTAGGACAGATGCAGGTCGTTCAGGCCGATATGGATCTCGTCGATCCCGGGGATCGTCAGCACCTCGTCGAGGCAGGCGTCCGCTTCCTTTGTTTCAAGGAGCAGCGTTGTCCTGCAGCGGCCGCCGACCGCGTCGATGAAGCGTTCGACCTCCTCGGGTGTTTTCCAGTACGGGAGCATGATGATATCCGCGCCGGCCTCGGCCACGGCGTCGATCTCGGGGCGGGAGCCTTCATACCAGTGGTTGACTCTCACCAGCATTTCAGAGCGCGTCAGATGCGGCTTGATCACAGCGATGTCAGAGATCCTGTGCTGTGACTTGACCGTGTCCTTCCCCTTTTGTCTTTCCTCTTTTCCGAGTGTTTCAAGATCGATCCACACGCGCTCAACGCCGTATTTCTCAGCGATCAGCGCGACGGGAAGGCTGTTGGTTATGTACATCAAGGTGAGCGGCATACTCAGTCGATCCCCCGTAAGGTATTCTGCTCCGAACGCTTCGTCCTCTTCTCCCGGAAACCGGAGCGCGGCGGCAAAGAGAGACGTTAACGCCGGATCAGGCTTTGAATAACACAAAAATCACTCGTTGTAGTTTACCATAAACAAGGGCAAAAAGCAACAAAAAGGCACGAGAAATACAAGAACAATAATACAAATAATGTATGCCGTCGAATACCCTTCCCTTCCGGGAAAAGCATCGCCGCAAAAACGTAATGGGTTTTAGTTTTTCGACGCGGCGGAGAAGTGAAATTTGGAT
>JAEEGI010025688.1_pt1 | contig 11393 bp, 13 predicted proteins | sample 8958751 | NCBI WGS metagenome assembly JAEEGI01 (sample SAMN16246545, study PRJNA631951) | gut metagenome | biome: gut microbiome; feature: rumen; material: KS-attached | host: Bos | place: Iran: Karaj | collected 2018-10 | reverse complement strand
AATCAGCCGGTCGCCAATGAAGTCGTAGAAATGAGTGACGTGCTTCTCGAATTGGTCTGCACCATCCACGTCATCATAATAGGTATAGTCGCCAATGATGATACGCGGGCTCTTCACCACATTCTTGATGAAGCAGAGGCTTGGAATGTTAGGGTTCGGAAAAGCCTCGTTTGGGTTAGGTCGACTTTTTGTCATAATAATGAAGTGCTATTTCTATTTAAACTGTTTTCCCATTCTAAATGAAGTTGATACCATTTTTCACTATGAGCACCTAAAGCTCCTATTTGTCGGGGATGTGCCAATGGAAGGATTTTGATAACTTGACCATTGATAACAGTTTGAGAACAATTACCATAACCATATTGGTTAACATATTCTTGCAAAGAACGATAGTTGACATTAGCCACTTTATTTAAGAATTGCTCTATAGGAATATCACCTAACAGAACTAAAATATTTGCCTTTGAAGTTAAAAGTTCATCAAAGATTACGTCACAACGTGAATTGTCACAAAATAACGAAGGCCTTTTCGGTATGGTCACATCATTGAGTCCATATCGTTTGACCAATGGGGTGTATTTTTCACGAATCACTTTCTCTTGGCTCGAATTTAGTCTTGTTTCAGGAAGAAGGTCGCATAACCATGCATCCTTTCTTGTAAAACCTAAAGGAGCTAAAATGTGTTCATCAAGGACTTTTGCAGATGGGCCGTTGAGATTAGAGCCAGCTGGTTCAAGTTTACCTAATTCTTCAGGAATATGAACCCGACCTATAATCTCGGCGGCTTCTTGAGGATTTCCATCCCAAAAAATTCTAGGCTCACTTGCCACAGCTAATGCTTGACAGATGGTCATATTTCCTTTCTTCCATCTAGCATGAACAGCACTTGCATATACACCAAGAACAAAGACTGTTTTCGGAGTTCTATCCTGTTGAGATAATGGATGAACAGTTTCTCCAAATGGGAAATAGTATTTCATAATATCCAGATTATCTATAGTTTGTGAAAAGTGCCTATAAATTCTTGTTCAATAGCTCTGCTAAAGGACGTCAATCTTTAATTCCAATTTCGCCGACAAAGATACATACTTTATTTGATATAAGGTGCTACACAAATCAGAGGATTATATACCAATAATTGATACAATTTTTCTAATTTTGCGTCACCAATTAACCCATTTCTATTAACCAAATCATTTAAATCATGAAGAAATTGTTTTTTACTTTGATGCTGATGGTTGTGTCAGCGATTGCCTTGAATGCACAGAGTTTGACCGGCAAACAATGGGCTACCAAGCTTCTCGATGAAGAAGGAACCGAAATAGTCGTTTCATTGTATTTTGATGAAAACGGGACTTGCGAAATGCTCGTTGGGACTGATTATGAGATCAAAGAGGATGGCGTGCCGATTACGCTCGAAGGCTCGGTCACCGTTCCTGGCACCTTCACCCTTAATGGCAAAGACTTGAAGATGAACCTTGACAGAAGCAAGGCCGAGACCGAACTTGACTATGAAATCAAGGGGATGGATGCCAAAACCAAGGCCTTGATGGACAAGGAGATAAGGAACGAAATCAATGGCTTGAAAAAAGATTTCCAAAAAGAAATGCTCGATGGAATGCCCAAGATGCATAACATGAAGGTCGTTTCGATTGATAAAAAGAACCTCGTCCTTAAGGATGACAATGGCGACGAGATCCCGTTCGTCCTCGTAGAATGATTTCTAGCGAATCATTTTCTCATAACGAAGGGTGCAGGCCGACATGGTTCTGCGCCCTTCGCATTTTAAGAAAACAGCTTATTGATATGGCTATTCCTTTTTGATTTCCCGTATAACTCTTGCCAGACTGTACTTGTCAGACATCTCCATAGTCTACAAAGTCGCTTAGAGGGCGTATTTTCGCTCTATATGTGTTGATGCGCTGTTTTAAATTTGGTTGCTTTGTAAATTCCACTTCGTGTTTGTTGTTAAACTGAAGTACAACATAATAAGGTGAATGTTCAGGATGAAAACCATATTCTTCAAGAGTTTCTTTAGTCCAAATTTGAAAGCGTCCTTTTGTCTTCAATTTGAACAAATGGCAATCCTCACCACCTGTGTGGAGAAGAACATATTGCATACGTTCAAATCCAGACGACACAAGTAACGAGCCTTTGGAATCACCAGCACGAAGATAGCAAATGCCTTTTTCTATCATTTTTCTACATAGTTCAGGACGAACATGGTTGACCAACACCATGGGGCCGTTGTCAAAGTGGTTCTCTTTTTTTGCTTCTTCTTCGAGTTCATTTTTAACAGCAACACAGAAGGTCCTTTTTGTACCATAATCCTGTTCTTGTGCTTTTGGTAGTTTGACAAAACGATGTGTGTCTTTATACAAATAAGGAAGTTGATTAAGGGATTCCGTAATATCAAAATAAGTATTGTCTTTTAGAAAATCAAAAGTTGCCCCTAAACTCATTCCTTTATATATTACTTTTTCATTATAGAATAATCGGAAACTTTCATTGATCTCATATCCAACGGAATTCCTATGTTGATTCAATGCAGCCAATGCTGTTGTTCCACTTCCCATAAAAGGATCGCAAATGGTATCCCCTACGAATGAGAACATCTTAATAAGCCGTTTGGGCAGCTCTTCTGGGAAAACGGCAATATGGCGATTTTGGCGTTCTCCACAAAAATTCCAATGAGATTTGAAATAAGTATTCCATTCTTCCTCTGTGAGTATCGATTGCTCTTTTTGTAATTTTGATGGAGAGACTTTACCGGGCTTTTTGAACAAGAGTATATGCTCAAAGTCAATTTTGACATACCCATTAACTGGATACGGATAGCTGCCCATCACCTTGGCACCACCCGTTGGGTGCATATTGGTTTCTTTCTGCCAAACGATGCTGCCAAGATAATCAAAACCTATAGTTTCGCAGAATCTAATAATTTCAGAATGGATGGCAACAACTTTGTAACGCCCATAATAGGCAGAGCGTGTAAATTGGTCACCAATATTAATACATAAGCGTCTGCCTGGTTGCATTATTCGATAACACTCTGACCAAACAAGGTTCAGATGATTAATGTAATCTTCATAACTTTGATTAAATCCTATTTGACGTTCATTTCCATAATCCTTCAGTTGCCAATAGGGAGGAGAAGTTATGACCAGCCCTACAGATTCATCATAAATCTGAGACATATTGCGGCTATCACCATTAATAAGGATATGATGGGTGGGCATTGTTACAGGCTACGCAAACGATTGATTTCTTCACGAATACTGTCTATCACTTCCCTGTTGGCAATTTCCCCCTTTAAGCTATAGACAATAAACACTTTGCCTCTATATTGTTCAGTAAAATCATTGAAACTGGCTTTCATGCGCTCACTCAAAGAATAGCCTCCGAAATTGGCATTTGCAGTAACAGGTTTGATTTGGATTCCAAATTGATAGTTGCCAACCTCTGCAATATAGTCAATATCACCTGCATGGTCAAGTTCTGGGTCACTTTCCTTGAAAGAAATACTTGGAAATAATTTTGCCAATCCATCATTCACTACAGATTTCTCACGAATATATCCATCATAGGTTCTATTGATGGTAAGGTTGTAAATATAGTCTATGCAATCTTGAAGAGTCAATTGAGCGAAAGCTTCTTGCCAATCAGGGATTACAAAGGTCTGAATCTTCTCATAAAGACGTTCACCCAATTCCGTCAAACTTTCTACCGATAGTTTTACAGGCGTTTTTGTTGCCGTGTAAGCATTCTCAAAATACCACTCCTTCCATTCTTCGTATGAAGAAGGCTGGCACTCACGAATCAAAGCCATCACAGCACCAACTTTCGCAGGACGAGATAATTGATATAGTTGGCAGGCATAGTTTAGGACATGCTCTTTCTTGCCAAATTCCATTGAGTATTTTTCCATTTTTTTCAACTATTACTTAAACTAATTGTTTAATTGTAGCGGAATACACCTCATATCAGACGTATCCTCATATTCTGTCTTAAAACAGCCATCCGTTGTTTTATTGATAGAAATAATGTAATTGAAAGACATTTCTTCTTCCTGTTTTGTCATCACAGGTGAATCTAAGTGTTTATTATAATGCTTAACCTCTTTGCCTTGTTTCTTTCGCTCTTCGATGAAAGACTGATGCCGGTCAAAACGTTGCTTAATAATTAGATTGCACTCGTCTACATTCATCGCTGCAATGCCATTTTCTATGAGTTTTTTTAAAGTTCCATCAAGCTCGTAGCCTTCAGAATTACGTCCACATACCAATGCGGCTTGAATGGTGGTACCTGTGCCAAGAAAAGGGTCTAAAACGACATCTCCTTTTTGGGAGAACATATTGATTAGACGATAAGGTATCTCAAAAGGAAAAGCAGCACTTCTTTCTCTGCTTCCTGGATTTTGCATTTTCTGTTTTGTTCCTTTTACATCCCAAACGTCAGAGAACCACACGTTTCGCTCCTCCCAAAAAAACGAGCTATCCATACGGTCACGTTTTTCCGTTTGGGTTTTGTACTGTCGTTTGTCTCCCTTGCGAAATAAAAGAATCCATTCATGTTCAAGAGTAACGTATGCTCCACAAGGCAACATTCCACTTCCCATAAACTTATTAGGGGCATTAGTCTGTTTGCGCCAGATAATATTGGGTAAAGTGGTAAATCCTAATGAAGTGCAAACCTCTGAAATACGAGTATGGTTGTTATACAATTTGAACTTGCCGTTAATTGTTCGGGTAGCATCTCCAATATTAATGCACATGAACCCTCCATTCTTCAGCACACGGTAACACTCTTTCCATACTTCATCCAATTGTCTGTGCATCAGTTCAAAAGCGTTTTCTGGACTTACTGCTAAAGAGGCACCAATTATCGAATTTTGGGATGCAAAACATTCGTCCCACATTTCAATCATCGGATACGGAGGAGATGTTACGATAATATCAACAGAGTTTGCCTCTGTTCTGCTCATAACTCTCGCATCACCTATATAAGTTTTATGTATAGTGCACATTCTGATATAGACTTTATCAGGCAACAAATTTACGAATAATTATTGAGATAACTCTTTTTTTATGTTTTTATTGGGCAGATTGTTCCTTCTTGGTTTCCCGAATCATCCTTGACTAACGGCTCGGCAACATTGTGTTTATCGGATAAAATTGGTGTATTTTGTCTCTTCCTTTTCAGGCAGTCCGTTGCGTTCGCGCTCGGCGGCGATGGAGCGGATGAGGAAAGCCATATTGCGGCCCAAGATGCGCATGATTTGCACGCCTTCTTCGTCTTTCATCACGTCTTCAGCGGAGTGGCCATGCACCATGTTCCAATAGCGGCTGCTCACGATGGGCATCTCGCTGATGGTGAAATACTTGTTGAGCCTATCGAAAGCGGCCGTGGTGCCCCCACGTCGTGCCGAGACGACGGCCGCGCCCACCTTCATCCGCTTGTCGAACGGGGTGCTGAAAAATAAGCGGTCAAGCAGGTTGGTGAGCGTTCCATTGGGACCGGCGTAATACACCGGCGAGCCGACCACGAGGCCGCCGGCCTGCTCGAATTTGGGTGCCACTTCGTTCACCATGTCGTTGAACACGCAATGTCCCAATTTTGCACATTTGCCGCAGGCGATGCAGCCTCGGATGTCCTTGTTCCCGACGTGGACGATTTCGGTTTCTATTCCGTTTTTCTGTAGTTCTTCCGCCACAATGTTCAAGGCGGTGAAGGTGCAGCCGTTAGCGTGCGGGCTGCCGTTGATTAGGAGTGCTTTCATTTTCTATGCTGTAGTATTGATTAGGTTCAAATGTCTATAAACTAGTCAACAATCCCTTTCTTCAAGAACTCCGCCAGCGGGATATGTATAATACCTTCATACTTGCTGGAATCCATGAAAGGTGTCATTGAAATCACATATTTTGGGTAATTGTCGCTAATCTTTTGAAGATTCCCAAACTCACGTTCGAATGTTGCATCTTCCGAGATGAGGTATGAGGCCTGCACATAGATAGTGTCGTCCCCCTTCGTTGCCACAAAGTCAATCTCTGTTGCATACATTTGTCCGACAGTTACCTTATACCCCAGCCGGATGAGGTGCTGGTAAACCAGATTTTCCACAAGTTTCTCAATATCATTGGCCCGTCTGCCACCTACCACAAAATTACGAAGACCCACATCACCGAAATAATACTTGTCGTTGTTTTCCAAAAGTTTCTTGCCGTGCAAGTTGTAGCGGGTTACATTGTGTACGAGGAAAGCTTCAGTAGTCGCTTTCAGATACTTCAGAATGAGGTTTTTGGAAACTTCGTTCTTGTTGGATGTCATGTAATTCTGGATGTTGGTAGCCGACAAAGGTTTACCCATATTGTCGCCGACATATTTGATCAGATTCTCCAAAAAAGGCACGTTTCTTACTTTTTTGCGGCGAACGATATCTTTCACAAGGATTGTGTTGTAAACGCCTTGAAGATACTGCCGAATCACTTCGGGATCGTCCAATCCCATAGGCCGCAGACCTGGCAATCCTCCAAAGTTGATATACTTTAGAAGCGCATCGTCGTTGTCTTCCAGATTATGGAAAATAAGGAACTCTCCATAGCTGAGACCTTGGACAAAGATTTCCACATATCTGCCGGAAAGCTGCGTTGCCAAATCGCTAGATAGCGTATCCGAATTGCTACCAGTCACGATGATATCGATGTCAGGGCTGTCGTAGTAATTTCTGAGGCCTCGCTCAAACTCTTCTATTTCCTGAACCTCATCAATGAGGATATAGATGTGTTTCCCTGGCTCCTTATGTTCCTCCACATAGTTGACCAAGTCTTTGTAGTTCTGAATGAAGTCGAAGGAGGTCTTTTCTTTATCGATGTAGATGACGCACGCATCTTCAAGTTGCTTTTTCCTCTGGACGAGTTCTTTCATGACATAACTCTTGCCGACACGACGTTGGCCGGTCAGGACAATAAGAATGCCTTTCCCGAGAAACTTTTCTACTTTTGAGTAGTAATTGGGCCTTGAAACCAGTTCCATACCATAACGCTTTTTCTGCGCAAAAATAGTAATATTTTGTTGATTACAATGAACAAAATGAAAAATTTTAAAATTTTGTTCATTATAATGAACGGTTTTATCAAAATACGAGTTGGAAAAGCCTCAACAATTTATTCTTCATCTTTGGCATTAGGCACAGCAAAAATGACCGTCAGCACGCCAATTGCACCGACGATGGGCACGATGATGCGTGCCACAGAACCTTTAGGTATGAATACGAAAGTGGAAATCAGTACCATCGCCACCATGATCCCACAAGCACCGGCTTTTTGCGCAAGGGTCATCCCGCCGCGACGGCGATAACTGCGGATGTAAGTCCCTAACCACGATTGCAACAGCCATTCTTGCAGTCGTGGCGAGGAGCGATAGAAGAGCCACGAGGCCAGCAGCAGGAAAGGCGTGGTGGGCAATCCCGGCACCACCGCACCTAAGGCTCCAAGGCCTACGCAAAGCAAGCCCAAAACTATGTAAACGATGCGTTTCACGAAAGCTTACCTGACCACTCGCGTAAACACAGGTTTTTCGCCGTCTGTGACGGTCACATACACCTTCAGCTCTCCAGTAGGCATCCCAGGATTGTCCTCGCGCGGAAGATCCTCGGCTGTGAACAGGTATTCCGTGCCTCCGGGAATAGTACGCGAAGCCACGGCCTTGGCCTGGGCATGAAGCATCTGATAGCCATCGACGGCAGCATTGAAGATAGCTGTTTCCTCTTCATTTACAGGATGTTGCTCAGAAAAATCCTCCAACTTAACGAACTCTCCTTCAAGGAAACCGTTTGCTTTCAAGAATTGGTCGATTTCTTTGGGTGCAGCATCGAGTCGGGCGGCACGCACACCATAGCCGGGAAGGATTTCCGCTTTAGGTTGTGCCTCGGCCAAATCTTTCATGCTGGACTCCAGCCCGCCGCTGCCAAAGGTGCAGAACGGGACAATTTTCTTGCCGCTCAAGTCCACTTGACTCAAGAAGGTAATCACGGGCGGTGCGTATGTGCCGAACCACACGGGATAGCCTAGGAACACCACATCGTATTTGGCGATGTCGGCTGCCAACGGCTGAATATCTGGAGAAATGCCTTGTTTGCGATCTTGCTTGCAACGTTCGATGGTGGCTTGGAAATCCTCATCGTAGGGTTTCGTGGGGACAATCTCCTCAATGTCGGCACCGAGCCGTGTGGCGATTTCGGTCGCTACGGCTTTCGTGTTAGACGTTTGGGAGTAGTAGAGGACCAGCACTTTAGGAGTTTCTGCCTTGGGTGCTTCTTTTTGGCTTTCTTTCTTAGGGCCACAAGAAACGGCGGCCATCGCTACGATGGCGAGAACGAGTAATCTTTTCATTTTGAATCAAATTTTATTCATTGACTTTCAAAAGCTCCTGTATGGCTTCCTCCATCATGTCGGGCGTCACCATGGGCTCAAAGCGGAGGATGGTCTTGCCGTCTTTGGAAACCAGGAACTTGCCGAAGTTCCAGCGGATGGCATCGCCTTTGTCGAAGCCCGTGCCGGTCTTTTGGTGAATTTCGTCAAGCATTGTCGCAAACTCTTCGGTGCCCTCGGAATAGCCCTTGAAAGGTGCTTGTTTCTTGAGGTAGGTGTAGAGCGGACTCTCCGCCTCGCCATTAACGTCAATCTTATTGAACAGCGGGAAGGTGACATTGTAGTTCAGCGAGCAGAAACTCTGGATCTCCTCGTTGGTGCCAGGCTCTTGTTCCAAGAATTGGTTGCAGGGGAAGGCCAAAATCTCCAAACCTTGGTCCTTGTACTTCTGATAAAGGGCTTCAAGGCCTTCGTACTGCGGAGTCAAGCCGCATTTGCTGGCCACATTGACGATGAGCAGCACTTTGCCTTTGTAGTTGGCCAACGACACATCGCTTCCGTCCATGTCTTTGACCGTGATGTCATAGATGCCACTGGTCTGCTCGACCATGGGTTCAGTTTCCGCAACTTGGTCGGTTTTGTTGTTCTGGTTGTTGCAGCTCGTAGCCATCATCATTGCCACTACTGCGAGAAAGAGTGTTTTTTTCATATTGAATAGGATTTAGTTTTATTTGTTCTCATTATGTATGGGCGAGAAAGGACATTTCTTCCCGATACACTGGTTGTTGATTTGGCTGCGCGAGCATTTCACTTCGGGCTTCTCCATCTCTACGCTGAGGTGTTCCTTCACGAAATCCACTGCCGTGAGTATCGACAGATAGGAATCACGCTTGCAGCAACGTGGGCCACCATTCATGGCCACCTGTTCTAGCGCACGCGCCGTCATCAGATTACAGAGTTGCCAAGTCTCGGTGGAGAGTGGCGTGTTGCGTGTGACTACCGACATAAAGATGCCCGTGCTGATGGCAGCACCACAGGCACCCATATAACCGCAAGCACCGCCAGGCACTTGTCTTCCACGACTCATCACTTCCAAAAGGCCCGATTGCAGGTCAACCTTCATCGTATCGGTTACAGCGTTGTTGTAGGCTGTCAGCAAGGCGGCTCCGACCAGCACGTGGTGCTCAGGACCATGCATGTGACAGAACGGTTGCGACATCATCTTCTCTAGAATGGCGATAGGGTCTTTGGAGGTCTCTGCCAAACACAAGGCGATGATGGAGTCCATGCCAGCGGTATGACAGTTGGAGCAAACGTAATGTCCCTTGACGCAACGGGTCTTGCTGGGCTCTTTCCTGTGGCATACCACACATTCCATCAGCGTGTCCTGTTCAAGGTATTCCAATGGGGCACCACAAATCAAACATTCTTCATTACTCATAACGGGTACTACTTTTTTAGGTTCGTTTTCCGTGCAAGCCGTGAGGATGAAACCCAGAACGGCCGCCACGGTGATTAAAGCCTTCTTCATTTGAATTGAATTTGCTGCAAAAGTACTATTTTTGCAGAAATTTCAAACAGATTAAAAGATGAATCAAAGAATAGCTATCCCCACCAACGAGGGCAAACTGTGGCAGCACTTCGGAAAGGCACCACAAGTCACCATTTTTGATATTGAAGACGGAAAGATTATCGATTCAAAGGTGTTGCAAGCACCTGAGCATGAGCATGGTGCCATGCCGAAGTTTTTGGCCGAACAAGGCTGTACCGACGTACTTTGTGGCGGATTAGGTCAAGGGGCGGTCAATTTACTCAACCAATTGGGCATTCACATTTACGCTGGTGCCCCCAAGCTTCCTGTGGAGCAGGTGATGGCAATGTTCCTCAACGGTACCATCGTTTATGGCGACCCCAGCTGCCACCATCATTGCGAGGGACACCACCACGAATGATTTGGAAAGAATGTTTTCCTAAACGACAAGACCTTACTAGATTATTTCAGCACCTTCAAAACCTGTTTTCGAGAGGCCGTTCCATCTGTCAGCTTCGTGATATGGTCGACTAAAAACTCCAGCGACTCCTCGGTGGTATGGTCGGTGTGGAGCGTGGTGAAGTCTTCGAACAGCGACTCTGGCGTGCAGAAATACGACACCTGCCAACCGTTGTAAACCTGTTCTGGCCCTCGATACACCCGCTCAATGGCACCTGTGACGACGCGACACTGATGCATCAGTTTGCCTATGGCTGCATCGGCCTGGCCTTTTTTCACGCCAAGCAAAGCGCGCACCTCCTTAATGGTGATGCTGCCTTGTTTTTCGAGATACTCCATGATGCGCTCACCGTTCTTGTCGGGAGATGTCGTGGCGCGGCGGACGTTCATTAGTTCGCGGTAAAAGGGAATGGTTGCGAAGGCGGCTTTTCCTCCGCAGAGAAACTTCCCGTAGGCGATGCCACCGTTTTGGAGGCAGTCGATCTTCCAGTCCCACGGTCCGAGCGAGTCCTCTTCGCCGTCAAACCAAAACCCAGGCTGGGTGAGTTCCTTGATGGAATAGCCCGGGATGGCACTGGTAAAAAACGGGACAATGCCCAACTCGCAAATGGCTCGCTGCATTGTTTCTGGACTGGATATTTGGTAGTTTAAGACCATGAACAGGATTGTTTTGATGCGATTTTTGGCTTTCAGCAGTCAGCTTTCAGCCTCGGTGCAAAAATAAGAATAATAGTTAAATCTGCAATTTGGTCATACGCTACTTTGTCCGTCTGTTTTAATTATTCATTTACAGCAAACTACCCGACAACAAACGACAACAAACGACTGCTGTCGACTACAAACGTTTGTTCAACGGCTTTTTCTTGACAAAGGTTGTTTCTTTGCGGTATAATTAAAAAAGGATAGGTATGGCAAAGAAAACGACAAAAGACAAAACACAAGAGGTGGTTGCAAACTGCAACCAGTTCGAAAAGGTGGTCGCAAATTGCGACCGGTTCGAAGAACATATCATAAATTGTGATAAGTCTGTTGAC
>JAEEGI010025686.1_pt1 | contig 11394 bp, 8 predicted proteins | sample 8958751 | NCBI WGS metagenome assembly JAEEGI01 (sample SAMN16246545, study PRJNA631951) | gut metagenome | biome: gut microbiome; feature: rumen; material: KS-attached | host: Bos | place: Iran: Karaj | collected 2018-10 | reverse complement strand
CCGATCCGACTCTAAAAAATTGCGCCCTTCTCCGTGAGATTGGCAGACCGCAATAATAATCTCTTTCGGAGCGATATCTATAGGCTTGCCTTCAAAGTCCCAGAATTTTTTTCTCTTTCCGTCCTCTGTCGGTATCGTCATTTCCAGCAACTTAGGCAAGCGGAACGGGTGTCGCGAACGCAGATAGTCCTGCTGCTCTTCGGACTGCAGGTCATCATAAGAGCAGCCGATTTTTTCCGGCAGTTTGTCACGCAAATACTTTTCAAGGATCCGCAGATTATTGGCTTCGTCCCTGATCGCCTCATCCGTATACACCATGCCAATATCATGAAGTGTAGCGGCGAGAATCAGAAGCTCGCACTCGCCAAGGCTTAGCATGTCGATCTGATTGCCGAGCAGCCCCGCCATGGCTTCCATGACGTTAAGCACATGGGTCTCGTCGTGCAACGTATAGTTGGGGAAGGTCTTTGGTACTTCTTTCAGCCATTCGATGGTGGTTGCGTAGATCTTTTCGACCCAGACGCGGCGTTCATCACCTGGCATTTTTCCGGCATAGGTTTTCCATAGCTTGCTTTCATGTAACTTGATCAGATTATCGGGCATCTCCTCACCGTCTTTCTGCATTGTTCGACATTTTCCATGTCAATAATACCACAGATGAGGGGGGGCAACAAGTCCTTTCATGTTATCGCTTTGGCAGAAGATCTATATTAGAAATCAGCAAAAAAGGAAAACGACTAACTGCAAAAGATCAAATAGCCGTAAGTCGCGGAAGCCCGGAAGACTGCTCTTCCTCTCAATCAATAGAAATTCGAAATAATGATATCTGATAACGTTCATCAGCATCGCAATAACGAAATACAAGGCAATGACACAAGTGCAACATATTTACGCTATGTGGCCACTATTTTTTACTCAGCAGATTCTCCGTGTGTTTGTGACCGCACAGTTTTGATATTCCCTTGGAATCGTGCGCTCCATATAAACGCTCTGCGAACATCCTTAATGGACGTGTTCTTATAGAAGTTAGGAACGGTTGGGCGCTAATGGGTTTTCTAGAATTGATTCCTAAACACCCCACTTGTTGATGACAATTGAGCATGTCGCTAAAATACCGTCTATTCTGTTTTCCGGGTAGGCGGCTTTTTTCATGCCCGTACATAGTCGCCTACCATCGCCGTGGGCGGCTAAATCTGTGAAAGGAGGAAACCAATATGGCGAAAACAAAGGTGATTGCCGTTGCCAACCAAAAGGGCGGCGTCGGCAAAAGCACCAGCGTGTACTGCATCGGCGCAGGGCTGGCGCAGGATGGGAACAAGGTCTTGCTTCTGGATGTTGACCCGCAGGGCGACCTCACAAAGATGTTGGGAGAGCGCAAGCCCCATGAGCTGCCCTTGACCCTCAGCAATGTGATGAACGACATTGTGGCGGGACAGGACAGTACGGAACACCCGGAGATCATGCACCACGACGAGGGCTTTGACTTCATCCCGGCAAACCGCACTCTTTCGGCGGTGGAGATTGGGCTGGTAAACACCATGAGCCGCGAGACAGTCTTGAAGCGGTATCTGGACGGCGTAAAAAAGGACTATGACTATGTGCTGCTGGATTGCCGCCCGTCCCTCGGTATGCTGGTCATCAACGCGCTGTCCGCGTCGGACTACGTTCTCATTCCTGTGCAGGCGGATTATCTGGCCGCCGAGGACATGGCGGAGCTGATCGGCACGGTGCAGAGCATCAAGCGGCAGATCAATCCCAAGCTGAAGATTGGTGGCGTGTTTCTCACGATGGCGAATGAGACAAATTTCCGCAAGGACATTGTGAAGTCCGTCAAGGAGAACTACGGAAAGCGCCTGCCCGTCATGGAGGCCGTGATCCCCGCAACGGTGCGGCTGGCGGAAGTCAGCACCGCAGGCAAGAGCATTTTCCGACACGATCCCAAGGGACGGGCGGCAAACGCCTACCGTGAGCTGGTAAAGGAGGTGACGGGCTTTGGGGAAAAGCAACGTAGCAGGTCTGCTGACCTCGGTAGATGATCTTTTTACCACGCAGGAGGAACGTGACGCCGCCAAACGGGAAACGGTTGTAGACATTCCGCTTTCCGAGATCAGTGACTTTCCCAATCATCCCTTTAAGGTGAAAATGGACGAGGCCATGATGGAAATGTCCGACAGTATCCGACAGTATGGTGTTCTTGTCCCCGGCATGGTGCGTCCCAAGGAGAGCGGCGGCTATGAAATGGTGGCAGGCCACCGGCGCAAGATGGCCAGCGAGCTGGCGCAAAAGCCTACCATGCCCTGCCTTGTACGCGATCTGACCGATGATGAAGCGATCATTATCATGGTGGACAGCAACTTGCAGCGCGAAAAAATCCTCCCCTCGGAGAAAGCCTTTGCCTATAAGATGAGACTGGAAGCCATGAAGCGACAGGGGCAACGCACAGATTTAACTTCTGTGCCAGTGGCACAGAAGTCTACCTCACGCGCGGAACTCGGAAAAGCTGTGGGTGAAAGTCAAGACCAAGTGCGCCGCTATATCCGTCTGACTAACCTTATCCCGCCGCTGCTGGACATGGTGGACGAGGGCAAGATCGCCATGCGCCCTGCCGTGGAACTATCCTACCTGCCCGAAAACGAGCAGACCACGCTCCACGAAATGATGGAGCTGGAGGATTGCACACCATCCCACGCCCAAGCCATTAAAATGCGTCAATTTTTCGAGAGCGGCAAGCTGACCGAGGAAGTCATTTTGTCCATCATGCAGGAGGAAAAACCAAATCAAAAGGAGCAGTTTCGCATGCCGAGAGAGCGTATCAGCAAGTATTTTCCCACGGGGACGCCCGCGCAGAAGATCGAGGATACCATCGTCAAGGCGCTGGACATGTACTACAAGCGCCAGCGCAGCATGGAAAGGTAGCCGCCAAGGGGGTAGTGTGCCCCTATACTATGCCGGGGAAATCGGCTGTTCCCCCTCTCCACACCTCACCCCCTCGAACCAGCTGTACCAGCCGAAAAAGATACTGTCCCCTTGCTCCTACCGAAAAAGGCAGGGGCTTTTTTCATTTCTGCGGCTGTTTATTTCAGCCGACAAACCAACAGGAGGTCAAAGATGAAAAGCAAAGTCTTCAAACGGATCGCCGCTTTTGCCCTGGCGGCGATCACAGCATTTTCCTTGATTCCGGCTACCACCGCCTTTGCCGCCGCGGAAGCCGGGAATATCACATTCGATTACTGCTACGACTCCAACGGCAACATGATCCTTTACAACGGGGAAACCGATGTGGACGGGTATCTGGCCGGAGGCACAGGCCATCCCAAGCCCAGGATGTTTGTGGATGGAGAAACCGCCTACTGTATCCAGCCGGGCCGCCATCTTCTGGTGAACGACACGCTGTACCGCAGCTCCTCCGCTGCCTGGGATGCTCTTTCAGCCGGTCAGAAAAAGGCAATCGGCCTTGCGCTGCTGTACGGGTATCAAGGGAACTGGAGCAGCCTCAGCGGGAGCGACGATGAGAAATGGGTGGCCACCGCCGAGCTTGTGTGGGAGTTTGTCACCAGCTGCCGCGAATCCACCCCGCCGTATAAGCAGGTTAGCACCGCTATCTATGACATTCAGTTTGGCAGCAATCAGCCGAACACCGGCGTGCTGGCCGACTACAATCAGATCGTGGCCTGGATGCAGCGGCACAGTGTCATTCCCAGCTTTATGTCTGGCTCTGCAAGCGTGGCCTCGCAGGATCTGGAGTATAAGGACGGAAAATACAGCCTCACCTTCACGGATACCAACGGAGTGCTGGACGAGTTTGATTTCTCCAGCTCCAACAGCAAGGTATCTGTTTCCAAGTCCGGGAACACGCTGACCCTCTCTGCCGATGATCCCTTCGACGGCACGGTGACGATCAAAGCCAGCCGAAACAACATTCCAACCGTCAGCTCCAGCGCCAAACTGATCGCCTATGGTGATCCCAACCTGCAGGATGTTGTGACCGGCGTGGAGAACGCTGATCCTGTGAACGCCTATCTGAATGTGGAGACGCCCACCGGCAACCTTGATCTGAAAAAGACTTCGGAGGACGGCGTGGTGGCCGGTATCCGCTTCACCATCTCCGGCGAGAAGATGGAGCGCACTGTCACCACCGCCGAAGATGGCACCATCTTTGTGGACGGCTTAATCCCTGGCGTCTATACCGTGACAGAGCAAAGCTTTGACCGCTATCTGCCCCAGGATGTGCAGCGCGTGACCGTGATCGGAGGCCGCACGACCACCGTGACCTTTAACAATGTCCTCAAGCGCGGCGATCTGACTGTGACCAAGACTTCCGAGGACGGGCTGGTGGAGGGGATCAAATTCCATCTGTACGGAACATCCCTCTCCGGCCTGGCCGTGGACGAATACGCCGTCACAGACAGCACCGGCAAGGCAACTTTCAAAGATGTGCTGATCGGCTCCGGCTACATTCTGGAGGAAGTGGACGTTTCTATGAAATATGTTATCCCTGCCAGCCAGAAAGCCGCCATCGAATGGAACAAGGTTACGGAAAAGAGCTTTTCCAACACTTTGAAGAAGTGGTACGCCACCATAACCAAGAGCGACGGCAGTAACGGCACGGCGCAGGGCGACGCGACCTTGGCCGGAGCGGTCTACGGTGTGTACCAGGGCGATACGCTGATCGACGCCTACACCACCGATGGAGAAGGCCAGTTTGTGACAGCCTCGTATGTGTGCGGCGATGACTGGTCGATCCGGGAAATCAGCCCGTCCGAGGGCTATCTGCTGGATAGCACCGTCCATCATGTCGGCGCGGAGGCCAAGCACTTCACCGTGGAATATAACCCCGTCTCTCTGGATGTGACCGAGCAGATCATTAAGGGCAATATCGCCATCATCAAGCATTGCGATGACGGCGAGACGCAGATCGAAACCCCGGAGGTAGGCGCGACCTTTGCCGTCTATCTGAAAGCGGCTGGAGATTATGGCTCTGCCAAGGACAGCGAGAAAGACTATCTCACCTGCGACGAGAACGGCTTTGCCCAGAGTAAAGACCTGCCCTATGGCATCTATACCGTCGAGCAGGTATCCGGCTGGGATGGCCGGGAACTGATGCCTCCCTTTGATGTGTATGTCGCCAATAACGGCCAAACCTACCGCTATCTGATCAACAACGCCGTGTTCCAGAGTTATATCAAGGTCATCAAGGTGGACGCAGAGACGGGCAAGCCCATCCCATATGCGGGTGCAGGCTTCCAGCTCTATCGCCCGGATGGATCGCTCATTACGCAGACCTTCACTTATCCCGAAGAAGCGACCATCGATACCTTCTATACCAACGACCAAGGCTATCTAATCACCCCGGAGAAGCTGGAATACGGTACGGGCTATCAGCTTGTGGAGGTATCCGCGCCGTATGGTTATGTGCTGAACAGCGATCCCGTGTATTTCGATGTGACCGCCGATGACGCCACCGAGGAAAACACTGTCACCGTCGTGGAAGTCACCAAGGAGAACACAGCGCAGAAAGGCATCATCAAGATCAGCAAGAGCGGCGAGGTGTTCGCCACCGTCACCTCCAAGGGCTTTTACCAGCCCATCTATGAAGTGCGCGGAATTCCCGGGGCGGTCTATGAGATCCGCGCTACCGAGGATGTGGTCACGCTGGACGGTACGCTCCGCTATTCTGCCGGGGACGTGGTGGACACTATTACCACCGGCGAGGACGGCGAGGCCGAGAGCAAGGCGCTCTATTTGGGGAAATACGAGATTTCCGAAGTGACCGCGCCCTACGGCATGGTACTGAACACCGAAGTCCGCACCGTGGAGCTTGTCTATGCCGGACAGGAGGTCGAGATCACCGAAACCACCGCCAGCTTCAATAACGAGCGCCAGAAAGCTGCTGTCACGCTGGACAAGGTGCTGATTGCCGACGAGCAGTTTGGCATCGGCATGAGCGGCGAGATCAGCGCCGTCACCTTTGGCCTCTATGCCGCGCAGGAGCTGACCGCCGCCGATGGAAGCACCATCCCCGTGGACGGCATCATGGAGATCGTTTCCGTTGACAGCAACGGCTACGCCGCCATCAAGACCGACCTGCCGCTGGGCAGCTACTATCTGAAAGAGCTGTCCACAGATGAACACTATATCCTGCCCGACACCAAGTATCCCATCACCTTCGATTACGCCGGACAGGACACCGCCCTTGTGGAGATCAAGGTCAACGAGGGCAAGCGCATGGAAAACCGGCTGATGTACGGTGAAGTCCACGGGCTGAAAAAGGACGATGCAGGCGCGCCGCTGGCCGGGGCGGTCATCGGCTTGTTCAAACCCGAAACAACGGAGTTTACCACCGACACCGCCATTTTGACCGCCACCTCCGCCGAGGACGGCGGCTTTTCTTTTGCCAAAGTCCCCTATGGCAACTGGATCGTGCATGAAATCTCCGCGCCCACTGGGTACGTCCTCTCCGACAAGACCTTTGAGGTCAATGTGGATCAGGACGGTGCTGTGATCGAGCTGGAGCTGGAAAACACGCTGATCCGCGGCACGGTGCAGCTTACCAAGGTGGATCGGGACTATCCCGAAAACAAGCTGACCGGGGCTGTGTATGAACTCTACCGCGACAGCAACGACAACAAGGAACTGGATAAGGACGATGAAAAGCTCGGAACGCTGCCGGAGGTGAGCGTGGGCGTCTATGAGCAGGGAGATCTCAGCTATGGCGGCTACTTCACGCGCGAGACGAAAGCACCGGCGGGCTTTGTCCTGGACGAAAACGCCTACTACTTCGAGATCGTGGAGCATGGCAAGACCGTGATCGTAGAGAACGAGGCCGGGAAAGGCTGCTTTATCAACGACCCGCAGACTGGCGCTCTCAAAATCTTCAAGACTTCCTCGGACAACAGGATTGAGGGCTTTTCTTTCCGTGTCTCCGGGCCTAATGGCTATGAAAAGGTGTTCACCACGGACAAGCGGGGCGAAATCTTTATTGAGGGGCTGCGCTGCGGTGATTACCGTGTGTCCGAGGTATCCGACAACGCCTCTGCCACCTATGTGCTGCCCGTGGATAAGATTGTCACGATCAGCGCCGACGCGGAGGTCAAAATCGAAATGCACAACGAGCTGCGAGACACGCCCAAGACCGGCGATGACCGCAATCCCGTCCTTTGGTATTCGCTGACGGGCGTGGGCTTTGCCGGGGCTGCAGTCTGCGGCTTCTTTGCATTTAAGAAAAAGCGAAAAAAGGAGGATGCTGAATAATGGATGTGAAAACCGCTGTTTCCATCGCGCTTGCCGTTTTCATTCTCGGCAGTCTGGTGTTCCTGCATATCACATCGAAGCGCAAATAAGACCCTGGGGCGGCTGAAAGGCCGCCCTTATCCGATTGAGGAAGCAGCCCCTCGCATCGTCGTGAGGGGCTGCTTTTCATAGCAAGTCTTTTGTTTTTCGCGCTAGATATAGCGGCAGATTTGTTATTTCCCCGTCTTTTCTGTAACCACGTTTTGAATATCGAATGGCATGAGCTGGATGATGCTCAGAGATATACCTTTTGAACGAAGGTGCAGACTTGTCTTCTCCACCTTTGGCTTCAACAGGGATGATCTCTGTGCAGTATTGCAGAACAAAATCTATCTCGCTGTTCTTGTCAGAGTAATATCTGGGTTCAACATCGAACTGGCCGCGAAGCTGCTGCAAAATGTAGTTCTCTGTCAGTGGACCTTTGAACTGATAGTCGCTTTTCAAGAGGATCGCGCTGTTATCAATACCGGCCATGTGTTTGAGAAGGCCAGTATCAAACACAAACAGCTTGAACTGATCCAGCTTATCAAAAGCGGCAAGCGGATGCTCCATCTTGGAGACATTGTAGACACGGTTCAACATACCGGCAGAAACAAGCCATTCAATCGCTTCTTCAAAATCACGCGCTCTGCCGCCTTCCCGGACAGCCCCATACATGAACTTCTCATTGGGTTTGGCAAGCTGCGCGACGATGCTGCGAAAGACCATGAGAATGCGCCCGCTGTTGACCTTGCCATTGTGCTTGGAAAAGTCGTTTTCATAAACCTCGATCAGCTCTTTTTGGATTTGAGAAATACGCGCAGGATCCTTGTATTTCACCCACGAGGCAACACATTCCGGCATTCCTCCGATAATCAAGTAATTGTTGTAGGCATCCAGCAAGCGATGGTGAAAGATCTCCTCAATCTCCTGACCTTTTTGGATGCTTTCATAATAGGCGAAAAGCGCGGGATCGGTTGCGTCCAGAAACTCATCGAAGCCTAACGGGAAAATGTCAAGCAAATTGACCATACCCACCGGATAGGATTTGGGCTCTGCAAGAAGTGTACCAAGCAAGCTGCCAGCCGCAATGACGTGATATTCATTCGCCTTCTCTTTGAAATACTTCAGGGAATTCAGTGCCTCCGGGCATTCCTGGATTTCATCGAAAATAATCAGCGTCTTGCCAGGAACGATTTTCTCTCCGGCAATCAAAGAAAGCAGCTCGATTATCCGATGGGGGTTTTTGTTTGCTTCAAAAATGGATTTGAGCTGGTCTTCTTCGTCAAAATTAAAATAGACTGCGCTGTCGTAGCAGCTTCTCCCAAACTCTTTCATCAGCCATGTCTTACCGACTTGTCGTGCACCCTTAAGGACCATAGGCTTGCGGTCATCGCTGGCTTTCCAATTGATCAGTATCTGAATCGCATTGCGTTTCAAGCATGTCACCATCCTTCATTGAGAGGTCCACTATACTTTATCACATTTTTCTGATGTTATCAACGCCAACTAAACACATTTTTCTTTTGCTATTAGACATATATTTACACATTTTTCTACAGGAGCGCCGATCATACATATCACAGGTGAAAGGAGTGTATGCAAATATGAAGCGAGAACGATTTGAACAGCGGCTTTTTCGCATCTTTGCGGAGGCCGGGTATTCCCCGATCCAGATACTCACGGTTTCGCCGGAGGAAATGGTGGAGATTCCGGGCATCACGGTGCCAAATATTCGCGCTGTCCTCTGTGCGCAGAACAAGGTGCTGTCCGAAAAGAACACCGTCCGTAGCGGGAAAGCTGTGGCCGTGCTGCTGCGGGAAGCAGAGAAGGAGGCACGCTGATATGAGCGAAAGAACGAATGCTGGGTATATCATCACGGACTCGGTTCATGTAGGAGATACCGAATTTGTCCTTGGCGTCAGCCAGCATATTCCCAATGATTTTGTCACCTGGAGATGTTCCAATGGCAACTATTACTGGGGGCATTACCACAGCAATCTGTTCAGTGCTCAGAAAGATTTAGTGGAGCGCGCGGCAGAAAGGGTCGCAGAGATTCAGGAGGTGCTGGAAGCGAAGATGGTGGTGGAGCCCGGATTCTCCCCTTGGGGAAAGGTTCAAAGCTGCCACACGCTTTGCGACGGCGTTTACTCCGTTGGCACGGAAAGCCACGGCGGCATCATGGTGCATCAAATCGTCGCAGGCAATGTTCTTTCCGGCGCCGCGATAAAATGCGGCTTTACCGATGGCAGCTACCTCTGCTTTGAGGAAGACTGTGACGCGCAGGTTGTCATACGGGAGTTGATGGACAGAAAGCTGTACCAGGCGCCCGTCATCGAGCATTATCCTCCGGGCAAATATGAAAGCGTGATCGACGCAAGCGTTCAGAGAAATCATCCGGAATACTGGGCATTCCGCAAGCGGCATCTCTTGCCGGCGCTACAGAACAAACACAATAAATCCAATAAGGAGCGTGAACGATAATGGAACTTACTATCAGACCTATGACGCCGCAGGAGCGGATGTACAGCTATTCCCAGAGCACTCAGATTGAGGGACAGGCCGGATGCATCGGGCATCTTCGCGGCGATCTGGACGGCGACGGAGAGGCCTTCCTTTCCTCATGGACAGGTCACCGGGACGATCTGAAAACGCAGGATTTCAAGGACGAATTTGATGAGGTCATCAACGCCCTGCGTTTTGACGATCAGTATGGCAGCGTACTAAAGAATCGCCGTACTCTGTCCAAGTTCTGCTATAGCTACCCCGAGAGCAGTTACGGGAATGACCGGGAGTTTGGCTTCCGGGCGGATACCCCGTCTTATACCTTTATGCTCCGGCTCAACCCCAACAAGGGCGAATATAACCTGTACTGCTACTGCTTCAAGCGGGATTGGCTGGATCGGCACATGACCCATGCCGCGCGGGGCATCCGCTTCATCACCCCGGACTACAACGAGAAGTTCCGCATCGACGACGGCGACAGCATCCGCATGATGCGCGAGGGGCAGGCAGCCCGCGATTATGTATGCCGGTATATCGACGACTTCCATGTGGAGATCGGCGAAAATCTCTATCATATCTGTGAATTTGCCGAAAGAATGAAAATGACGGGAGCCACCGTCATTCCTATCCGTTCCTCTCTCCCAGAGCAGTGCTTCTCCGTGCTGCAATCTTCCGGCAGCGTCATCGCATTGCAGCGCGGAAAGGACGGGTATTTGATCACGGATGATGGCTGCACCCCGGAGAGCGCCCGGAGGGTCGCCGATCTTCTCAATCGAAAGTTGGGCGTCAGCAAGCAGCAGGAGTCGGCCATGTCCGCAGGCTCCATGTTCGGCTGGGACACGCCCGCTGCTGACCCGAAAAACTACGACGCCGAGGGCAAGTCCATCAAGCCAAAGTCAAAAGATAGAGGCGACGCACGGTAAAACCAAAAGGATAGGAGGCAACGCCGATGGCGACGAAATATGAGCTTATCACGGAGCTATATACACGCACCCAAAAGAACGTGACAGCGCCGCAGGAGTGGCAACGTTTTCTGACCACGGCCTGCCGGAACTTCCGGCTCCCCTTTGATGAGCAGCTTTTACTCTATGCCCAGCGCCCGGACGCCACCGCTGTACTGGAGATTGACAAGTGGAATCGCCAGTTTGGGCGCTGGGTCAACCGGGGCGCGACGGGCATCGCCGTATATGACGGCAATACCACAGGCCGCGCACGGCTGAAATACTATTTTGATGTATCCGACACCCATCCCGGACGCTTCTCCCGCCGTGTTCCCATCTGGACAATGCGCCGGAAATATGAGCAGGAGGTCACGGAGGCGCTGGAAAACAGCTTTGGTGAACTGGACAACAAATACACCCTTGCGGCTGCGCTGATCTCTGCGGCAAAGAACGCTGTGGAGGACAATATGCAGGACTATCTTCAGGAGCTGCATTACTATAAAGAAAACAGCTTTTTGGAGGAGCTGGACGACCTGAATATCGAGGTGCAGTATCGGAACGCCCTGCAAAACAGTGTGGCGTATATGCTCCTCGTGCGATGCGGCATTGACCCGTCCAATTACTTTACGGACGATGACTTCCGGGGTGTTGTGGACTTCAACACGCCGCAGACCCTCAA